>Ga0105162_1000061_pt1 | contig 69281 bp, 74 predicted proteins | sample JNZ201metaG_FD_81532 | JGI IMG/M metagenome (GOLD analysis project Ga0105162, IMG submission 81532) | Hot spring microbial communities from Jinze hot spring, China to study Microbial Dark Matter (Phase II) - JNZ 20120812A | ecosystem: Environmental > Aquatic > Thermal springs > Hot (42-90C) >...
CTGCTAGGCTTAGTGAACGATAAGAGCGCGGGGTCTTCTACGTATGCACCGTGGTTCCAGTAGTTCTCGTCAAGGAGTGCGGGGCTCACGTAAGCTCTACTGTACCTCGGAGCTAGCTCCGAGCCGGTACTTCCCGCCAGGGCCATTGAAGGTGTTAAGGGAACTAGTAGGAGTGATGTTAGAACTAGAACTAACACGTACTTAGGTACTCTGTTGAACGCTCTATAGCTCATTACAGGCACCCCTGTTTATGAGAAAGCATAGAAGAAGTTAATAAGTCTTAACAAGTTTTCGTGTTCACTAAAGCTACCCTCACTGTAGTCCGAGATCGCGTACTGTTCCGTTCTCGCGGATTGTTCCAGGCCTTTCGATGCCTTCGGGGCGGTTAAATAGGCGCTTATAGCGCGCAGTTGCCCGTGCCCACTAGCTAGGTCCCGTTAGCGCACTCACCAGATCTCGCGTTTCCGGGATCCACGATCACCCGCGGGGAGGTGACCCGGGGAAACCGCGATGAGCCTCCCAGTAAACGTAGAGGAGCTCAGAGCGGGAAAGGCGTTCCAGTCGCCGCGCTAAACACGGTCGGTTACTCGCGGATATGCGACCCTTAGTTGCTCGATACGCTTATTCTCACTGTGAGCGAGCCCGTTAAAGCCTCTACACCCACCACTACGTAGGCTTCTTCCATGGCAAGCTCTCTAAGGCTTATAGTTGCAGAGTATACTTCATTCCAGTTACTTGCCATTATTGGAGCGTCCCTTAATCTCAGCCTGAGAATCCACGGCATTACATAGCGTTCAGGGTACCACACTGTGGCCCAGTAAGTGCTCCCCAGGGAGTAGAACTGCCCCGTGGTTGGTATGGTAGCCGGGTCAACGTAAGTCACCGGGAAGTGTAGCAGGTAGCTGGATTCGTAGACGTACATCACGGGAGTGAAGGCTACGGTAGAGCTGGCTACTACGCTAATGTTCACCTTGATGCTTAAGACGTCCACGCCGCGGACCCTAATGACCCTGTAGACCTGCAAGTACGCGCCGTTAGAGAGCACTTCGATGCTGTCCCCCATCACGGTGTAGTTCACCGATACACCGCACCCGTTAAAAGCACCGCTCACTCTGCTGTAAGTGAGCACCGATGGAATGCAGTACACTGGGTCGGAGTACGCGTACGTAACCCGGCGGAAGAGGCCTACATTAGGAGATTGCGTGAAGAGCTCTATGCCTGGACCCTCGATGAGCGCGTTCACGGAGCTGGAGTTGCCTACGAAGACCTTAAAGCCAACGGGCAACACCGCCCACACACCTTCACCGCTATCGCCGCTTGGAAGCCTCAGGTATCGTAGTAGCTCGGGGTCCACGTAAACCTTGTTCCTTATGGTTTCGGGGGCGCGTGATAGGTTCGGGTCTAGCCTAGGCACGTAGTAGTAGGCTATACCGTTCTTGGACAATACCACTATGCTCACCGGCTCGGAGAACGCTGGTAACTCGACTTCGTAGGCACTCGTTATGAGCATGTCTAGGCGCTCGCAGTGAACTGGGTTATTCAGCGCGTCTTTAACCACGATCTCGGTGACGTGGACTGGGAGGTAGGGCTGTATTACCAGCTTGAAAGAGCTCTCGTTCACATAACGCAGCGAAAGAACGGGCGGGTATATTACGTAGTAGAACCTCTCAAGACCACTGTTCAACTGGCTATTCACGCCCTCCACCGAGTTAGTCATCCAAGCGCAAAAGCCCATGATCAAGCCCACTACCACCATTAACGCTAAGTAAGCACCTACAATGGACTCTACACCGTGCATGGAGCACGCCCACCAGCAACTAGGAGCGGTTTACAAGGAGGAGAGCCTGGTGAAACTACTCTAACTACCCGTACCGTTGAAGGTGAAGATCTGCCTCAAGCCAGCGTATAGCACCAGGTAAGCGCGCGGATGCTGCTCAGGCTTGAAAAGCAGTGCTCACTACTCGTTAAAAGAGCTCCAGGTCGCTATTCCCGTTTCAGCATTTCTCTCAGTCTTTCACGTAGGCTGCTCGGATCGGTCATGAACACCTCGACCAGGGAGTCTACCGCTTCCGAATTCTCGTCTCCTAGTATGAGTGAAAGGTACATTTTTGCAATGAGTTCCACGGTCTGTAGCGACCCGTAAACCCTAATTAAAAGGGCTTTAAAGGCTTCGGGGTTGTCTAGTAACAAGGCTATGCAATCACTATTGTTAAACTTCATGCAGTATAGGTCAAGGGTATAAGCTAGTCCTGGACTTTTAGCATTAATACGGTTCTTAAGCTGCTTGGAGAAGGTTTCATAGAGTGCTTGAAAGACCAAGTCGGTGAAAGTCAGCTTCTTCACGCTTTTCTCGGATCCGTATAGAAGTGAAAGTAAGATTATGTTTCTGGTAAACTCCTCGCTCACGGCCTCTCCACTCTTCATCTCTAAAAACTGGATCATCGCTGACAGCTTGGGCATGTTCTTCGGGCCAATGCTCTTTTGCAAGATACTCTTGATCTCCTCCTTGGAGAGGGCCTTAACTAGCTCTTTGAATAGGGCAATTCTTCCGTGAACGTCTTCGTTTAAAGGCTCCTCTAGAGTGATAGGTGGTTGAAGTGGGTTGGGGTCTTTGCTTCTTGCGGCTTTTCTGATATCAGTGAACTTCACTATCCACCTCACCACAGGCAATTATGTACTTGAACACCCTGGCAATCTTACCCACCTAATCATTGGTAGTGGAAGAAGCGCTTTCCCCATAAATTGGCAAATACCAGTGTTCCTTAATAAGTTTAATCGTACTCGGTATAGTATGTAGCGGTAGTGCCGATCTCTCCGCGCCTAGGAGGTAAAGTTTCTCCTGAGGCGCCTCCATGGAAGCCGGCTGACCTTCCTGCCCGCTACTGTGCCGGGCTCGTAGCGGTTGATTGGATGCTCTGGTTGATCGCGAGGTTTTTACGCCGTTTCAGCTATCGCCTTTTCTTTTTCCTTAATCTTCCTGTACATCTCTATCGAGGATACCAAGTCCGCTATGTCATCAATCTTTACGAGTCCTTTCTCTATCGCGAGCTTCAACGTCTCTATAGCCATGTCTATTTTCTCTTCAATCTTTTTCTTTACAATGCTAACAGTCGGCTGGGACTTACCGAGCATTTTAGCCGCTACGGTGACGTTGTTGTACCTAAGCAGTACATCTAGAACTTTAACCTCCTCCTCCGTAAGGAGCGTTCTTCCAAACTTTTTCTTCCTCGTAAAGCTCACCCCCTTCCAGCGAGATACCTTTCTATATAATTGTAAATATTTAAAACAACTTATATGTCTTTCTGCGCGTTTTCTGCGCTGTAAGCATAACTGGGCGAGGAGAAGCTATATCTCGCGCCATTTGACGGTAGCTCCAACTTCTGGAGACTCAACACGTTTCCGTAGCTTCTCTGTAACCCGTTCTAGCCGGGAAGAAGGGTGTTTATTCAGGTAGTTCACGCACTACTTGCATTACTTAATAGATATTACAGTTCTCGTCTATGGAGCGGTGCCGATCCCCAGCTATTACCTCCCAAAGGAGCTCACATAAACTTAAAGTCACCCCCGAGTCCTTAGTAGCGTTAAAGCTTCTTGACCTTTAAAGGTATGAAAAGATATATCTGAGTAAAGCCTTATTAATACTTAAGGGTGACTTCTGTGGGCGAGGAGGTAGTATTTGTCCGAAGAGCCTCGGGCCTAGTTAGAGAGCTAGGCTGGTACGATGTAGCTATATGGGCTTTAGCGACGCCAGCTGCATCGGGTATGACATATTATGCCGTAAAGATTCTGGGTGACCCCTCAGCCTATGGAGGTAACATAGCGTTATCCTTCTTCATTGCGGGGTTGATGTTCCTCCCACCCATGATAGGCTTCATAATGATCGCGGCGTCTTTTCCAAGGTCCAGTAGCCTGTACGTCGTCGCTTCAAGAACCCTTCACCCAGTGTTTGGGTTCCTACCGTTCTGGTACTTCATAATAGGTGGAGGTGCAGCACTGTGTTCCGGTTTCCTACTATTCATTGGAATTAAAGCTATGAGTGGGCCCCTAGCCGTTGCAGGACTCATTTCCGGTAGTAAGGACCTTATCAACATGGCGGAAGCGTTAATAAACCCGACAAACCAGATGATCGTCGCGATCGTCCTCGTACTCGTGATCTGGGCAATCAACTACACCGGTATGAGGGTAATTAAGTGGGTTATGAGGATACTTACTACTATACCGTTAACGGTCACCCTGATAGGCCTTATAGCACTACTTTTCGTAGGCCCTAACGGCGGCCTTTCGAGGTTCGACGCCGTGTACGGTCCCGGCGCGTCGGGCAGGGTCATGGAGGTGGCTTTTAAGAGCCCTGTGGCAGAAGCCCATGGAGTATCAGTTCTGCAACCAAATGATCTGTTAACTGGAACCTACAACATGCTACTATGGACTCTATGGGCTTGGACGGGCTTAGAGGTGTTAACTTTCGTGGGCAGCGAGGTCAAGGATCCTTCCAAGAGCTACGTAAAGGGCTACATAGTCGGGTTTATAGCGGTGATGGCTCTCTACGTGGCTAATGCGTTAATACTGCCATGGGTTTACAACTATGATTTCCTGGCTGCCTACTCCTACATGAAGTCCGAGTACGAAGACGTTTTGAGAAGCGTTTTAGGCGGCAAGTTAACGCCGGATCCTTCAGTTCCATTCTATTTAAGCATAGCGGCTGGTCACCCCGCGCTAGCAGTAATCATCGGCTTAGCTTACTTCCTGTGGTATGTTAACACCGTCATACCTATATGGGTAGCCGGCGTTAGAGGATTCTTCTCAATGGCATTCGATAGAGCTTTACCTGAAAAGCTCTCCGAAGTCTCCTCGAGGTGGGCTGCTCCAACCTGGGCTAACCACGTAGTGGCCGTACTTGCGGCCTTTGGCGCTGTTATGACTCTGCTAGAAAACATGGGATTCGCCGCGGCTACTGCGTTAATATCATTCATGGACTTCAGCTGCTTAATGTTCGTCTGGCCGGTGGGCCTGGCGCTTCTACTACTACCGTGGTGGAGGCCAGAGCTGTTCGAGAAAATGGTGTTCCCGTCGAAAGTAGCGGCCGCTATTATAGGGGCCTTGACGTTCGCCGTGGGCTGGTTCTTCATGATCATGACGTCTTACCCAGACCCCTTAATAGTGCTCGTGAACATTCTCGTTGGCTTAATAGGCCTACTGATTTACACCTACCAGTGTGCTAGGAATAGGGCCAAGGGCATAGACCCGGCCAAAATATACACACAGATACCCCCGGCTTAGCTTCCATACCTTTTTAGCCTTTTCATTACATTTATTACCCGATTTGACCGAATCCATCGCGGTGGTATTTTGCGACTCAGAATATTCTTTTCAGCCGATGTGCACGGATCATCACATGTATGGAGAAAATGGATCCGCGTAGTAGAAGTCTACGCTATTAACGTACTAATCTTGTCCGGCGACCTAACCGGCAAGGTTCTTATTCCAATAACTAAGAGGGCCGGTGGAGTTTACACGGCAAGGTATTTTGGGAGGGTTTGGGAGCTTAGAAGCGAGGAGGAAGTCAAAAGGTTCGAAGAAAGGCTTGAAGGTGCTGGAGCCTATTACATTAGGGTTGATGAAAGGGAATTAGAGGATCTGAAGAACAACCCTGATAGGGTAAATAAAATTTTTATTGAAAAAATGACCGAGAGGCTAAGAACATGGCTTGATTTGCTGGTCGAGAAGGTAGACACTAGTAAAGTGGCTACTATCGTAATGCCCGGAAACGACGATGAGCCCGCCATAGATGACGTGATCGTGGAATACAGCGACAGGGGCGTAATATACCCGGTCGGCAAGGTCGTGGAGCTGGAGGGCGTAGAGATGATCTCGTGCCCCTACGCGAACCCGACACCCTGGAACACTCCCAGAGAGCTGAAAGAACAGGAACTGGAGAAGTACCTCGAAAAGCAGATCTCGAGGGTCAAGGCAACCTCGAGGTCGATATTTAACATACACCCTCCACCGTATAACACCCACCTAGACCTAGCGCCGAAGCTCGGAAAGGACCTCAAGCCCATTACAATAGCCGGTAGCGTTCAATACGAACACGTAGGGAGTAAGGCCGTTAGGAAAGTCATCGAGAAATATCAGCCCATAGTGGGGCTACATGGACACATACACGAGTCATCCGGAGTGGATAAGATAGGTAAAACCGTAGTAGTGAACCCGGGTAGTGAGTACAGCGAGGGGGTTTTAAGGGGCTATATAGTGGAGATCGAGAACACCAGGTTAATCAATTACTGGAGAGTTGAAGGTTAAATACATGAGCTCTCCTAAAAGAGTGGGGCTTCCGCCGGCCGCCTTCATCGACGAGGTGATCAGCATTGTTAACCGGGCTAGGGATAAGGGCGTAGTTTTAAGGGTACTGGGGGCCACGGCGGTGTACATACACACAATGGATAGACCTGGTAGCATAAAGATATATCAGTATTTGAAGAGGTTTAAAGACGGTGAAATACTCTTCACGGACCTGGACTTAATCGGGTACAGCAAACAGAGAAGTAGCATAATAAGCTTCTTCGAGAAGGAGCTGGGGTTTAAGGTAGACCCGTACATAAAGGCGCTTTTTGGCGCTAGGAGGCTAGTGTACTATCACCCTCAAAATCTCTACAGCGTTGACGTGTTTTTCGACAAGCTCGAATTCAGTCATGACATCGTCTTCGGTAACAAGCCGGGTAAGGGAAGGCTAGAACTAGATTACCCCACAATAAGCCTCGCAGACCTCTTACTCGAAAAGCTGCAAATACACAAAATAAACAGGAAAGACCTCGTCGACTTGGCAGTCCTGCTTCACGGGCACTGGCTGTGCAAGGAGTGTGGCGAAAGGGATAGAGACTGCATAGACGACGACTACGTAGCAAGCGTTCTAGCTAGTGATTGGGGCTTCTGGTACGATGCTGTATTGAACCTGAACAAACTAGCTAGTTTCGTATCAGCTGAGCTTTCAATCGTAGACGCTAATGCCTCGAAAACTGTCCAGGACAGAATACGCGCTCTGATGGACTCGATAGAAAAGAAGCCGAAGAGCAAGGAATGGATTAAGAGGTCGAAGATAGGGACCTCAAAGCCTTGGTATAGAGAAGTAGAGGAAATCGAGCGTTAATTCAGAAGGTAATCGGGTTTTAAACTACACAGTAGTATTCTGAGCAAACAAGTTCGCCTTGGTGTGTACACTAAGCAATCCGAGAAGCCTTGCAAGTAGCACGGGCTGTAAGTACTCGATTTACTTGCCAAGTGTTCATGGACCTAGCACTTGCACGGATCGGCGTAACGGCGGAACATGCCAGCGAACTATTTTTGCTGTTTACAGTAACCTGGCACCCTCGTATCTGGGTTTCATGGGTTTTATTAGCTACTTTATAAATCTCCTAAATTGTATGAAGCATGAGGGACCGGGCGAGAGGGCTCCTTGAGCAGGCACCAGTGCAGGTATTGATGTCGATGCAGACATACAGTTGTTGCGGGCTGAAACGGGGGTTATCGGAAGTTACAGCAATTGCTATCTTAGTTGGTATTGTCCTAGTCTTATCGTTATCTTTCCTGGTGTTCATGCAAGGTAGCTTCATTTCCGTGCAAGACCTGCATACCCTTCAAAGACTGGTCTTAACCGAGAAGCTGAATACCGTGGTTAGGCTCATAGATTCTTCGGAAGACCGCGCAGTTTTCCTCTTTAGAAGGCTAGATACAGGTGACAGGGTAGCTTTCTTCGTGTACAATGAATCGGGGTACGTAGAGTGCTCCGGCATAGTTGCGAGTATTAACGGAGGCGAGATCGCGGATACCCACCTGCACAGAGTCGAAGACGTCATGGTCGTATCAGAAAACGATGTTTACAGCTTCAAGTACTACGCCAGGAGTGCGGGGTACCCAGATACCGGCAACGTACACGTGTGTACTTTAAAAATTACTAAGAACGCGCTCGTGACACTAACGGGCATCACAACAGAGAGGTTTTCAATATTCGTTGTGGTGTACGTAAATGACGTACCGTACTTGGTTAACGTCTACGAGTATGCCCGCTAGCAGATTGATTAAATTTACTAAATTTATTAACCTGGTAAACGTAATGGATAAACAGTAGGTGTAGTTGTCTTGGTTTTAAGGGGGGAGAGCGCGTTACTGACTGCTATTATATTTATTGGCGTTGCCCTCGTTATAGGAGTTGCCATGCTGAGCTACTTCACATCTATTGCTACCTACTACAGGGATCAAGTAGACCTATCTAGCCACCTGCAGAGCGAAGCTTCAAACGTATTCGTAAACATCATTTCATACGATACCGCATCATCATCGCTTTGGTTCCTGCTCAAAAGAACTGATGGATCGAGAAGCAGCTTCTTCGTTATTGTAGATATGGGTTCTGAGTACTCGAACTGCTCAAACATATACGTCTCCAACCCTTACCACGATCAAGATGGCATTCTCTGCAACTCCAATAACGACTGCGTCCAGGCTACTCCCGTGTATCGCGGACCCATGAACGGGGTGTATGTTCCGTGGGAAGGTGTAATAGTCGACTTCTCCTCGTATGCGAAGACAGCGGGGTACACTTTATCCGATACTGTTTACGTGTGCAGGCTCAGCAATGTGTGCGAGTTCTCCGGTTCGCAGGGGCTCTGCTCCGAGAACACTATAGTTAAGATACAGTTACCTAGCTATGCTGGCGTGATCAGGTTATACACTGTCGCGATCTACAGTAACAAACCATACATTGTAGGCATCTACGAGGTGACGGTTTCTTGAAAGGTCAAGGAAGCATCATTGTGGCGGTTGTCTTCCTCTCAATAATAATGGTGTCCGTTGCACCGCTAGTTTTGCACATATACGGCACAGCAACTAACATGGCATCCGCACCCGATGCCCCCGTATACAGGTTTCTCACTCTACAAGCTAAAATGATAAGCAGGGAAATTGTGGCGTTCTATAACGCTACGGACTCCACCCTGCTATTGGTAAATCGGGGGGGAGCGGGTATAAAGGTAGAACGGGTAGTGATATACGCTGACTGCGACGGTCGAGGCGTCTACATAGACCCCGGAGTTAAAGATCTAGACATGCCTTCAGGGCTCGAGATAACAATGCAGATACCTCTTCCTACGCAATCGGTCTGCGGAAACCTGAAAACGAATACGTTATACCTCATAACATCAGAGGGGTTAGTAATAAGTAGCACGGTCATAACATACGAAGACATAGAGATGCTATCGAGGCAGGAATCGCAGACTACTACAATAGTCCGGACGACCCTGCCCTCCGCCGTGATGGCCCTACCGTTTAAGGTGGGTCCAGGGGATAACACGAGTGACTTGTACTCTCTTCTGGGTGGTAAGGGATTTGAGGTATGCACACTAGACAGCATGGAGAACCCGACGAAGGTCGTCTCTTGTGCAAGCCTTGAAGGGGGCATGAAAGGAGGTGCCGGTACGGGTTACGTATGGAGCCTACGGAGAGTATACGTGAACACTAACATAAACATAAGTAACGTCATTAGAAACCTCTGGATAGGCTACGACCCGCGGAATGTTTCGAGGTACAACATAGTGATAACAGCGGATAGCGCGACACTGGCCACGCCTTCATACAGTACATCTTCTCCTGTCAGGATAAAGATATACGGCTTCGTGCCGGTAACGCCCCAGGGCATTCTCAGACTTGGCGGGACCTGGATGAGTGCACCAGACCAGGACATAGCAAAGTACACTTTCGTGAACGCCGCGTTGGTTTTAAACGGTACGGCTGAAAGAGTTGAAATATATGAAAGGACCAGTGGCAACGAGACGGATTACAACCCGTACATAATGTTCATAAACACCGATAGAAGCCGGGGATTCGCCGGAATACTCTTCACGACGATAGATAGAGCGTGGGGATTTTACTCTTCCAGGAACGAGCACGTGGATACCCTGCTTGATTACTCCATAAAATCCCTAGTCCTAGTGTACAAAGACTACTCATTGTCCAATATCAAGTACTCCAGCGTCACTATAGCGGTTAACTATAGGTTTCACGACAATGAGGGTAGCGATGCCCAGGGAACTTCAGTTGACAAGCCTATAATGCTCGTCGGCCTCGTTGACGCGAGCGGCGTTATTTACAGCTATAGAAGCTTCACGTTCAGGGAGCTAACGAGGTATGAGGACACATACCCTCCAACCGCACAGGCGCAGAGCAGCATGATCTTCATACCCCTACCACCCGCTGAGCAGGGAGAAAAAGTGTACTACGTGTTCATAGCGATCCAGGACCCCTACCACTATAACGGCTACCTCGACGACCTCGACTTAACACTTTACATAGAGTCGTTGGTGATCGTTCCAGTTACGAGGTGATGCCCGTGGCAGTGAAACACGGCGTAAAAGGAGTGGTCGAGGCCGTTGCGGCAATACTGGCCTTTGCTTTAATATCGGCGTCACTAATGTTCATTCTGCTGTACTTTTATTCAACAACTTACCAGCAGGTAGCACCTATACCAGGCGGCTACGCGGGCGAGAACCTGGTACTGTTCATGGTGAAGGACCATGCTGGTAACATGGCGTTGAGCGTTAAGAATGTTGGCTCGGTCGTAACGCAAATAGATTACGTACTGGCATTTAATAGCGATTACTTGGACAAGGCCGTCATTAGCTTGGAGAGCACTGCAGTGTGCACTGCTAACCAACGTATAATCGCTCCTGGACGCGTAGCTAATGTGACTTGCACCGGTAATTACCTACCTATAGCTGTAGTTACCAGTAACGGAAGGGTTTTCTCGGTAGATCCGCAGCTTCACGCGATCTCGTTGAGGCGAGTTATCGGCATACACTTAGAGACGGTGTACGGGGGTATCAACATCACGACTACATCGCAGATACTAGCCTACCTAGAGGACAGCACGCTACTACGTAGCGGCGCGATTAATACATCCCTACTACTGACCCCCGTGGTAAACTACACGGACACAGAAATATATGTTGAAGGAGAATTAAACGCCTCGCTAGTAATTATCGGGAAGAACCCTCTGAACAATAGAACAAACATGCTCATAATAGGCAACGGAACAGCGGGATCCTACATTGCAGTAATCACGAGAGAAAACCGTATTTCCTTGTCCACGGTAGTGCGGTACAGGCTGAAAATAGAGAACTTTACGGGAGACGTGAATTTTGAGGTAGGTATACATGCATGCTATGTGAATGAAAACAAGGCGTGCAAGGTTGTTTTCGGGGGTGTTGCTAGTAGGGTTACACTGTATGGTGCTAATGTAAATGCTTCGGGGGTCGTTGGCCTAGACCCTTACGTATTCGTAGGGGACATCAACAATAATGGTAACGTTGAAGCGATACTCGTCACCCAGGACTTTGGAGTAGGTAACAGCACCACGATAAACGACCGCTTAGGCCCCCTCCACTACCTAGATGCGACCGCGGAGCCCATTAGACTGGTCTTCACTAACGTGCCCATAGACAGTGGAGCCTACTCTTCAGCCATTCTCAGCGTTAGAATGTTCTTCTGGGATAACTCACTCGACGATATAAGCGATAACGACAACAGAATACTCATAAGGGTTGGCTTGTACGACAATGTAAGCAAGTCTTTTGTATACGCTACCTCTCTTAGTTATTACGAGCTCTGCAGGTACAGGCACGTGAAACCATTCTCCATATCGTACATAGCCAAAGACTTCGCGATATTCATACCGAAAACGGGAAGCACATACTACGTGGCGGTAGAGCTCCTGGACCCCTTCTACGCGGATGGCACGAAGAACGATGCAGATATAATAGTGGGCATAGAGTATATAGGCATAGGACTGGCTACGAGGTGATCCTTTGTCCCACGGGAGGGGGTCCAAGGGCATTTCAACCGTAATCGCCTCTTTCCTACTATCCATGGTCATCCTAGTCGTGTTTACCTACGTGTTCCTAAGCATAGTTGCTTCTACTCAAAGCGGCTCTCTAGCCCTCAAGAACGTTATAAGGTATTCTCATAAACACGAGATCGCCCAACTTATAGCTAACAAGTCAGTGGATAGGACGTACCTCCTCAACATCGGGGCAAGCGACATAGCTGTGGACAAGGTCGTCGTGAGGACTTCTGACGGGTTCATCGAAGTCAGGGATTTCCTAGATGTATGTAGTGGTTCAAATACCATAAGGGCACAGGAGGAAGCTGAGTGTAGCGTGGAGTACGATTACATAGCGGTAATAACGGTGGAAGGAGTCGTCATTTACCCGCAAGTTCCGAAGCCGGTTATAGAAACCCTCATTCAGTATTCTAGCACAACGTACATGGTGTCGTTGGTATTTAACATTACAAACCCCGAGGAGCTATCCAGCCTATTCGATGTCAGCGATTACCTCGTGGACAAGCCATACACGCGTGTACAGTATGTTAGAGGGGTGAAATCGGATAAGTTACTGCTACTACCCCCTGGGCAGGAAAGCGAGTTCTACAACGCTACGCTTGAAGCAGATAACATACCTTTCGGAGTCGTCGTTGTAGGGTACGATCCCAGCTGGATCAGGGAGAAGAGCGCTAATCCTGCAGTGGAATCTCAACCCAGATTCATCATAATGATCGCGGGGCCCGGCTTCACGGGCTCGGACTCGGTACGCATCAATAACAGAAACTATCCGCTGAGCGGAAACGGCTTTAGAATAGTGATCCGGAACTACACGGGAGTAATAGAAATAAGGCAAGTTAGGCAAACGGGTAATTGGCAGGAGATCGGGACAATAGCGTGTAGTTCAACTATACCGGGCTACTGTCCTAGCAACTACCTGCCTGCCATAGGTGCGTGGTATTACGGTTCAACTGATAGAGACCTCAACTTGAGGCTGTACTTGAACGGCTTTGCGACGTATATAGCTAGGTTCATGAGAATAGCCTCTGGAAACGCGCCAACCGGTGAGACAAACTACTACCCCTTCCTCTTTACCGGGGATATTGACGGCAATGGATTGGTTGACTTGATATTCATAACTGAGGATGCTTACTACGGTGATAAGAACAGAATCAACGACATGTACGGTAGTGATGATTTAAGCGATTGGAGCACCGAGCCCCTGGTCATAAAGCTGTTGCAGGTGGGCAGAGCGCTGGGATATGAAGAGGGCTATGTAGATGGGGGCAGGTTCGCGGGCTTGGCACTATACATAAACCTCTTCTTCCACGACAACTCTCACCCCGATGAAACGCAACTCGAAGACATCGACAGAACAGATTGGGTACTCAGAATTCTGCTCATTGACGAGTACGGTAATGAGTACGTTGTTAGGGAATACAGGTACCAGGAAATATGCAACTACCATAAAACGCGTGTAACTAGCTTCGGAAAGGACAACTACTTTGTAAAGATATCCCAGTCAATATACATCCCCATACCTTCAGCTGGAAAGTACTGGGTTGCAATAGCGCTTCAAGACCCCTATGGAACGGGTAGAACAAACGATGCAGACGTAACGATAGGTATAGAATTTATAGGAGTACTTCCCTTCATCAGGTAGCTACGTATTTTCCCCTTCATTTTAGATTACTTCCCACACAGATGATTACGGCCTATTACGCCGAGATCCCTGGACAGGCTGTAGGAAACTATATGCTCAAACTATATGCTCCTCTGTTTCAACACGACGTACGTTGCGGCAACGAGTTCACCTCTATGATCGGGCTTTACCGTGCGGTGGACGATGAGAGTGGCGTTGGGGTGCTTTTAGGCTTGCATGCTTGGTTGTGGTTATTCCAAGAGGGGTCTAAGCGGCTTACATGTATTCTTAAACGGAACCTTGACTACAAGCTACCCAGCGACATCGCCGGCAACGTGATCCTGGTAAGTGAGATCACGGGCATGTTACGTCACTCCACCACTAAGAGCCCCCGGACAAGTACTGCGATCTCTAAGTAGCTTAGCCGGGTGAAAGAATCGCTGATCCCACTGAAAGCGAGGGCGAGGAGTCCTAATCATGCCGAGTAGCCTAGTACTTGCTTTCAATGGAACTAGGAGGCCCGGTCCCTGGAACCGGATCTCGGAGACATAGTCGCATGTAACGACCTTCTACAAGTTGCAACGGCTCTTCGTCCTTGCTTTTCTCGTAGACTTTACCTATTTTTGGCAAGTTCACCTAAAGGCTCCGTAGCGCTGTGGTAACGTAACAGATGGGCTGAGTTCGGACCTTTAACGATGTGGGCTCAGATCAGCTGCTGACGTGCAATTCATGGTTATGAAGGGTGTGCTGTAGGTTTCCGAGCCTAGCGGCCTAAGCGTTGTGTGGGTTAGATTGCATTATTTTCACATTTCAGTATGTAGCTTAGTCTGTAGAATTGCATGGCCATATTCTCTGCAGCCATTTCTACGGGAACGGATCCAGCAGTTCTCTCGATTTCACAAGCTCGTTATAACTCTACGGTAAAGTCTGGATAGCAGTTACTTCGTGTGCTATCAGCGTTATCGTGTTGTTTTCCTCCTCTTCTATTGTGGTGACCTCAGTATTTCATGGTGTGCGACATGTAGAGGAGAGTGCGGCGGCCGGGATTTGAACCCGGGATCTCCGGCTTGGGGGGCCGGCGTCCTAGTCCAGGCTAGACGACCGCCGCACCTGTAATGGGATTATTGCATGGGGACCTTATTTAGTCTTTTCTTGCAGGCTTCTCGGAGGTGTTACCGGTACGTATGTTGGCGATCTCCTGCCACCACTGTATAGTTTCAGCAGACCTAGCTTTACCGCTTCTCTTAGTACTTTCCTCGCATCGCTTACTTTTATGCCGAGCGATTGTGCGAGGGTATAAGGTGTGTAGTACCTTACGTTGCCTTTTTCCACCTCACTCTTCACATGTCTAACGAGGTCTTCAATATCGATTGTTGTGCGTAGTAAGAGCTCCTCGCTAATTTCAATTCTCTCTTCCACTTTCTTTTCCGCGCGCTTAGGTCTAGGCTTAGCTGTAGACATGCATTAAGCACCGCCACTGCCTCTACTATCATCGGGCAAGGGGCTTTAAAAGCTCACTTAATGAGGTTTCTAAGGTAGACCTTGTACGCGAACGCAACCGCCAGCGTAGCCCAGGCGAGCAGGCCCCCAACGTTGAACACGATGTCTATTGAAGAGTAGTAGCCGAAACCATACCTGTAAATGTTCGCGGCCATCGTTATGGGCGAGTAGTAGACTATGGGGGATGCAGCTCCCAGCCTAGCCCTAATGGCCCTCTCGGGGTAGAAGACATTTGACACGAAGAAGAACGTGAAGTAGACAAGCGACCTTATCGCGGCCTGTAAGTTGAAATCACGCGTAAGGGTAGAGAGCGTTATCGATAGGCTTGACATCGTTGTGGCGAGGAGCACTGTTGTCACCAGCACGAGGACCCACTTCTCGGGTCCGGGCAGCCCCATCAACAGCACGGCCAGTACTAGGAAGCCCGCTTGATAGAGGAATCCCCGTAAAACGCCACCTAGAACCCTACCGGCCACCAGGGAACCACGGGTAACAGGTAGAGAAACCAAGTAGTGGGTTACTTCGCGCCTTAGCTCCACGCCTACCTCCCTTCCAATGCTAAACGCCGATATGAATATGGAGAGGCACAGTATGCCCGGAGTGATGAACCTTATGTAATCCGGTATCTGTGCCGGGTCTACTATCCCCCTGAATATGACTGCGAACACGACTAAGTCGGCAATGTTCATCGCCACTTGGCCGGCAAGCCAGAAGACGTTTCTCCAGAAGCGTTCCAGGTCTCTCTCAGCTACTAGTATAGCGGCTCTGAGCAGCTCTCTCACTTCCACCCACCCGCTTCGAGCTTCTTTTCGTAGTACTCTATAGCGAGCACGAGCAGCCCCATCGCAAGGCCTACGAGGTATACCAACGAGGGGAGGAGCCCATACCTTACCACTAAGTAGTACTCAGGGAAGGCCATTACCCGGAAGAAGTCCGCGAGGTGCGATATGGGGTTTAGTAACGCCACGGCATAGTAGGGCTCTATGCCGGCGGCCTCCACTACTGGTAGCGGGTAGAACACCGTGCTCAACCTCACGAGGAGGGCATCTATGGCGCCCATTAAGATGTCCGTCAAGTCAGTTGATTTGAGCGTGAATACTACGAGTAGGACGAAGCACACAACTCCGGCGGAAAACACCATTGCCGCCCCAACGGAGATTAGCACCGTGAGCGCGTTCTTAACACCGAGCACGGCGTAAACTAGAAGCATCATCGGTAGCGTGAACAAGAGTGCGGAGAGGCTACTACCCACTACTCTTCCCACAGCGAAAACACCCCGTTTAACCGGTAGTGAAAGGTGGTATTCCACCACACCATCGTCAAACTCGTCCGCGATAATGTAACCCCTCGAAATGCCGGTTGAGTAGAGCAGTGCGGTATATACTCCTAGCAGGTAGAAATGATAGTAGTCTACTCCGCCCACGAGCTCCTTCACGCTTGTGCTCACTATCGCGGAGATCGCCCTCGCAAATACCAGTACCTGTACCGTGAACCAGGCGATTCTCATCGCTAAAAACACCCTCTGGTTTTTAAGCTTCATCAAGTCCCAGCTGGCGACTACAATTACGTCCCGGAGGTCCCTGAACACTCGCTACACCTCCTCCCTTAGCCTGGCACCGGTTATGTAAGTGAATACGTCGTCAAGAGTGGGCTCTTTGACCATGACCTTCAAAACCCTAATGCTACTCCTCCTGAGCAGATCCAATACGTCGATTACCTTTTCCTCCGCCTTTTCCACGAATATTTTCAAAGACCCTTCACCTACTTCCACCTTTCCGTAGTTGACGAGGCTGCTCACCACGCTAGTTGGTAGGATACCATCATAGTGCACTTCTATGACGTCTCCGCTGGGAATGGAGTCCTTCAACTCACCTACAGTGCCGAGCGCTCTAAGCTTGCCTTTGTATACTATTGCGACTCTTTCACAAACCCTCTCAGCTTCGAACATATCATTGGTTGCAATGATAACCGTCGTGCCCTCCTTCTTGAGCTCTCTGATTACACTCCACAATGCGTGTTTGGAAAGAACATCAACTTGCGCCGTGGGCTCGTCCAATATTGCGACCTTGGGTTTCTGGATTAGCACCTTAGCGAGCTCTACCTTTTTCCGCGTACCACCACTTAGCTGGTAGAACTGCTTATTGCGGTGTTCCCAAAGGCTTAAAAGCTCCATTACTTCACGTACTACTCGCTTGGCTTCACTACCAGAGTAGCCCACTACGCGTGCATGCCACATCAAGAGGTCATGGGCTTTGTCGATCCACATAGCCTTGGGTTCCTGAAAAGCTATTCCCACTAATCTCCTGACGACGTAGTCTTCCTTGGTAACGCTATGCCCGTACACGTACACGTCTCCGCTCGTCGGCTTATACACGGTTGCAATGGTGAGGAGCGTTGTAGTCTTACCAGACCCATTCGGTCCCAGCAACCCGAATACCTCGTTATCATATATGTCCAGGCTCAAGTTATCCACTGCTACGAAGTTACCAAACTTCTTAGTTAAATTAACAACTTCCACAGCCTTTGGCTTCAAGTCCCCCGCCCTCAGATAAGCTTTTAAAGTTCGCCTATTCTAATAAACCTGGGCTGAGATACTTGTATGAGTACGCGGAGCTAGTAGTGCTTATTGGCGCCCCGCTGTACTTGGTTGCTGTCGTCCTCTACACTATTAGGCTCGTAAAGGGACCCACTATACCGGACATGGTACTTGCCGTAGACTGCCTATCCTACGACTTAGCAGTATTTCTAATGGCTCTTTCACTGTACTACAGAACGCCGTTCTTAGTTACCCCGCCTCTAATGCTCGCTTTGTGGGTTTACCTACTCGACGTATACGTGTCTAAGTACCTTATATCGAAAGAGGTGGGCGCGTGATCGGGCCGGTGATCTTCTGGATCGGGTCAGCGCTGTTCATCGTTGGCGGGGTCTTCGACATACTCGCCGCTATAGGCATGTTGAGGTTTCCCAACTTCTACGTTAGGCTACATGCCGCAACCATAGGGGCAATATACGGGGCCGTACTGCCCTTAATTGGGATAGCGTTAATGGCGCTAGGCCTTCCCGAACTCCCGGGACACCTTACCATAGCGGGGGCGTCTTTCATAACGGCGGTAGTACTGCTCGTAGTAGCACCTGTCGGGAGCCACGTGCTCGCACATGCAGCCCGTAGATCGCGTAGCGTGCAGTGGAAACCACTAGTAGATGCTATTGAAGAGGAGGAGGGCGCGTGATCCTAACACTACTAATGATGGTAGTATCTTCGCTACTGAGCTTGGTCTTCGTCTACATGGCCGTCACGGAACAAGACTTGCTTAAAGCTGTTGCGTTTTCCGCCGGTCAGAGTATATGTTACGCAATATTGTTGCAAGCCATGGCGGCCACGGACATCGTAATGACCTATGTAGCGGTCTCGGTAGGCCTGTACTCCGCGCTACTCGTGTTCGTATTGAGTAAAACCGAAAGGTTCGAGGAGATAGGGAGATGACTAAGAGAACTCTAATACTACTGGCACTTCTCGTCGCGTCGATCATATCACCGCTCGTCGTCGTGAATTTTACCCCTATAGACATTCCGCGAGCGATGAGAGAGCTCGGTAGATACTATGTCGTGAACACCATCAGAGACACTGCAAGCCCGGAGGCTGTGGCTGCCGTTGTATGGGATTATAGGGGACTAGACACCGTATACGAAACCGTAGTGCTATACTTGGCCATTGTAGGCGGTTTAGCTGTATTTAGACTAAGTAAAGCACCGAGCATGCAGGTTGTGATCGGCTTAACCGTGCTGTCCCGGACGGCTACTAAGATAATCATCCTGCTAATATCCTCCATTTCGGCTGCAATAGTACTTCACGGGCACTTAACGCCCGGTGGAGGCTTTCCGGGGGGTTCGGCGCTTGCCGTGACGTCGATGCTCATCGTCCCCGTATTCTCAGTGCACAGCATTATCGAGAGGGGGATAACATCAACTAGGCTCATTGCTATAAGAGGTCTTGCACTGACTGCTCTCGGGCTAGTCGCGTTGCTACCTGTATTTAGAGGCCTTGAGCTAGTCACTAACCAGAGGTTCTATCCGGCGCGAGTAGGCTTTATCACCGTTAGTGGAAGCATTTCACTTTACAACCTCTTCGAGTTTTTTGCCGTAGCATCAGGCTTCACTGCCGTGGCACTTTACCTCTCCATACCCGAGGAGTGGTACAAGGAACGGTTCAGCGAGCATGGTGGGTGAGATGCTCGAGAAGTATACATATGTTCTAGTGGTGTTCGTCCTCGCATTGAACGCCCTGATCTCCATTTACGGTATAGTCTACAGGAGGAGTCTTGTCAAGAAGTTAATAGCATTAACGATCCTCTCCGATACGGTGTTCATTTCGATAATACTAGTAGGCTTCACGCTCACTCACCCGCTAGTACCGCCAGTATATACGAGCATGGAAGCTCCTGAGACAGAGTTCCTTGTAAAGCACGCTTCAGACCCCCTACCTCAAGCGCTGGTACTAACAGGCATAGTAATAGGGCTCGCAGTTAATGCCCTGATAGCCTTCGGCATCATACAGGCCTACAGGTTGTCAGGAACGACAGATGCGAGGAAACTCATAAAACCACTGGTAGAGGAGGTGAGCGAGTAGTGTTCAGGCACATTGTTACGGCCTTGTTGGTTTTCATCGTTTACGTGCTATTTGTCGGCTCTCTATCAGTGTATACTGCCTTAACGGGCATGATTGTGGCCGCGATTCTCAGTACCCTGTTCGCAAGGTACATCATTACGAACGAGCATAAAGCTATGGATATACGTAGACTTTTCTACATGGTCTACTACTTTTTCAAGTACATGTCCATTATTGAGATGCGTGCACACCTAGACGTCGTGAAGAGGATATTCACAATGGACATAAAACCTGGAATAGTGAGGGTTCCTGTTAGAGTAAGTTCTAGGTACGCTAGGTTACTCGTAATGGGCTCTATAACCAACACTCCCGGCACCGTCGTGGTCGATGAGAAGGGAGGCTATTTCTACGTTAACTGGATAAACACCATCACTGACGATCCGGAGGTGGCTAGAAAGTACATCAGCGAAGAATTCGAACACTATGCTTACAAGATCTTTGAATGAGGTGGCCTCATGACTGGTAACCTGATCGGGCTTCTACCATTCATACCAGTATTTGCGGCGTTTTTACTCCCATTGATCTACATGGCGTCGAAGAAAAGGCTTGTAGTAATGTACTACACCGTGATAGCGGTTACCATAGTATTGGTGCTCAGCGTGCTCGTGGCTATTGAAGCTTACAGGGCAAACAACCCTCTCGTGTTCATGGCTGGTGGGTGGCCAGCACCGATTGGAATAATCTACACTGTAGACCGCTTCACGGCCGCGCTGGGAGTGGTCTCGACCGTAGTCATCGCCGCCATAGCACTATACAGTGTAAGCTACATCGTAGACGACGGCTATCCCTGGTACTCCATTCTGCTACTAGGTGTTACATCCGGAATTCTCGGCGTTACGTATACCGGAGACATGTTCAACTTATTTGTAATGCTCGAGGTCACGGGCATATCAGCTTACTCCCTCGTCATGTACTACAGGCACAGGGCACTGTCTATTGTCGCGGGGCTTAAGTACGCTTTCATAGGATCTCTCGGCACAACGTTATACTTGCTGGCGATGGGGCTAGTTTACAGCTTCTATGGGACGCTGAACTTCGTTGACTTTTCGCTCAGGTTGGTGGTACAACCGGATTTCATGCACGCATTAGCCTACGGAATTATCATGGTACTGGCGCTCTGGGCCTTTAGTATAAAGAGCGGCGTATTCCCAAACCACTTCTGGCTACCGGACGCGCACCCCGCAGCCCCTACACCGATATCGGCGCTACTGAGCGGCCTCGTGGTGAACGTTGGTGTCATTGGGCTTTACAAGTTTGTCTACATTGCCTCCTGGAACACGCCAGTAGATCCCTTAAATTCTGCCAGGAGGCTGGTTTTACTGGTAACGGTAGTTATGGGTGCTCTTTCAGCTCTATTCGGTGCTTTATTGATGGGCATTCAAAGAGACGTGAAGAGGCTTATAGCGTACTCGACGGTAATGAACCTTGGGTTCTTGTTCATGGGCATTGGTTGCGGCACGAGTCGCGGCCTTCAAGCCACGCTGTACTATATAGCAGCACACTCGCTAGCCAAGGCAACGCTATTCCTCAGCGTAGGCGTGTTAATAAAAGCTACCGGCACTAGAGAGCTTGAAAAGCTCTCAGGACTCGGGCTTAAATACCCCATCGCGGGAACGGCGTTAGCGGTGTCAACCCTCGCGCTCGCGGGCATACCGCCACTTCCAGGATTTCTCGCAAAGCTCCTCCTTTACGAGGCCTTATTCGAGTACAATGTGATCCTGTCAATGATGATGGTCATCGCGAGCGCGATCGGTTTACTGTCTTACATGAAGTTGTTCTACACAATACTCCTAGGTGTGCCTGTAGTTAAGATCGTTAAGATCGACATGAAGGCTGCCTACGTGTCCCTAGTGGTGCTTACACTACTAGTTACCGCGTTCGGAGTTGCATTTCTATTCTCGCCTCAACTACTGCAGGACCTGTTTAAGAGGGCTGCAGACCAGGTGTCAGTAGGCATTGAGAGCTACATCGAGTACGTTAATGCCACTCTAACGAGGCCGTGAAGAAGCTAGTTTACTAGAACTATTTCGACGACATCACCGTCTTTCAGCTTAAGCTCTTTTCTCAAGTTAATGTGTGAGATCACCTCAACTACCTCACACCCGTACATAGTTACAGCTGGCTTTACGAGTAAAACGGGTATGCCCATTAAGTAACCAGGACACGCATATGCAGCTCCTAAACCTGGCTTAGGTGGAGGTATAACCACCAACTTACTCCTATCCACGAGCTCGTAAAAGCAACGATCTAGGAGGACGTTAAGGGTGCCCGGATAAGGGCACGAGGAGAGAATGCGTGATAGTTGCTCGTTGTAGAGCTTAACGTAGTGTGCGCCTTCACCGGTACCCGAGAACACCTTACCTCGTAAAACCCCGCACATACAGGGTCATCGAAGCCCACTTGATTCGGGGAGGGACCTGAGGAGGTTATGGTAAAAACTTTATAAAATCCATTCATTTACTTTAACTCCACGACCTTTTCGAGAACTGGTATTACAAAGTCGAGTTTAAGCTTCTGTAGGGTTTCTCTTCTCGGCACTCCCCGCTCATCCCATCCGCGAGCTTCATAATATGCGTCTAGCATTCTATTGAACTTCTCGAAGTCCAGTTTATAACCGGTATATGGGCCCTTCGTTAGTGGGTGCTTAAACCATCTTAACGGTGGGTAGTCCATTTCCCTACTCCAATTACCGTGCTCTCTTATCCAGTACGCCCTGATCAACGTGTATATCCTACTGGCAGCTACTCTGATCTCTTCGAGCGTCCACGTAACGCCCGTTACCGCTGAAAGGAACCTCGGGTAGTAATCAAGGTCTAGTCCGACCTCTACCCACGGTAATCTACATGTGGTCAATGACTCGAACATACCTCCCCTAATATCTTGCAGGTACACCACTCTTTCAACCTTTTCCTTCGTGTAACCTAACCTGTCTGTTCTCACCTCGTAGCTTATAACCCAGCAGTCTTTGTGATGAGCACCTATAGGCGAGGTCCCGTAAGCCAACGCCATCGCTGGTGCTACGTGGCAGTCGTATGCTGAGACTTCTAGGCCCTTGACGTGCATCGCGAACTCCTCCGCTTCTTCACCGAGGCTTTTGGCCATTCTCATCACGCCATCTGCTAGGAACGCTCCCAAGCCGCGCCTATGAGCTATCTCCACGACGAGCCTCTTGATCTCCCTATGGTCCCCCCACTCGAGCTTCTCCTCAACGAGGTTTCTCTCACTAGCCTCCATGTAGAAGCCTAGCACGTTGCCGAGGCTTATCGTATCCACGCCTACTAGGTCGGCCAACTTGTTTATCTCAGCTACACGCCTCAAGTCCTGTAATAGAATGTTGCTTCCCAGCATTGCGACGTTCTCGTAATCCAGTTCGCTCTCCTCGCCGGCTATGTCTAGCACCACGTTACCGCATTGCATGTTACAGTAAGGGCAACCGCGCCTCACCACCTTGAGCTTCTCCATCAGGTCTCCGCTAATGGTCTCGTAGTATTCCCAGACACCCTCCCTGAAGTTCATTGTAGGTAAGCAGCTATTTTGCTGGCTCCACACGATAGTAGCCATTGTGCCCTGCCTTATCCAGAAGTCGTAGTTTTCGCTCTTCAATATCTTTCTATAGGCTTCTTCGGCAACTTTTCTAAGTTCCTCCTTGCTAGCAATAGGTGGTTCTCGAGTACCCTTAACAACTATTGCCTTCAGCTTTTTGCTACCCATGACAGCGCCCATTCCCGGCCTACCAGCGCTCCTACCCCGCTGGCACACTACCGTGGCGTACCTGACCAGGTTCTCGCCACCAGGCCCTATGAGTAGGGTACCTACATTTTTGCCGCACTCTTTTAAGAGTTTATCTTCGGCTGTAAAGGTGTCGAGGTTCCACAAATGCTCGGCATCTCTGAACTCAACATTGCCATCTTCGATGTAGAGGTACCCAGGCCTCTTAAGAGCACCCGTTATCACGAGTGCGTCGTAACCCGTTCTTCTCAGATGGTAGCTTGCCATGCCCCCAACATTACCATCGCCATAACCACCTGTTAATGGGCTCTTTGAAGCTACCTGTAGCTTACCACTACTAGGTAATGTTAACGCTGTGAGCGGCCCCGTAGCTATAACTAGGTGATTGTATGGCGAGTACGGATCTACGCCGACGGGGTTTAAGTCCCAGAGCAACCTTACAGCCAGACCTCTACCACCGATATAATCGGCGTAGTAGGAGGCGTTGATCACCATTTCTCTGACCTTCTTAGTCGTGAGGTCTATGTAGAGTACTCTACCCCACCAGCCATGCAAGAACAACCACCCATTCTGTAGTAAGGAAGGGTTCAGCTCTTATATATAAAATATAAGTTCGCTTTTATATAACATAAATTCTTAAGTAGTTCTCTTATTATTGAGTTTATGTAAGTTGATGTCATCGCTTCATTTTTGTTCCCCTGCATTCCGCTCGGGTTTTCATCGGGCTTGAGGGTGACCCCAGGCACCCCATATCTTGAGTATCTTAGAAATAAGTTAATGCACGCGATCACGTCTCTATCTCCTGTGAAACCACATCTACTGCAACTCAGTACTCTACTACCGTTATCTTTTAACTTGCTTCCACATCTCGGACAAGTTGATGATGTTTTCCTCGGATTAACAAACTCAACCACTAATCTTCTCTCAAGTGCCTTGTATCCTATGGTGAACTGTAGTTTTTAATACCATAGGGATAATTTTTGTTGAATAAGCTACCACCGTTGACTCTGCTTCCCAGATTGTTCAAGTCCTCTAAGACTACAATAGCTCTATATCTACTGGCTGTTTCAGCGACCCTATCATCAATCCTGTGAGCGTAATCACACACAATATTCCTTAATTCTTTCACCGTGCTTCCTGATAGCTCTTCTAACTCCCTTGATGAACCCTCATGATTTAGAGTATCTCTTCTGTATTCTCTCGATTCATATTCTATGCGTTAGTATCTTCCTGAGAGGTGTCTTGTACCGCTTCAGCTTCAACAACTCCCACCTGGTGCGAAAACAGCTAGAGTAACGTTATCAAAAAATTAACATCAATAGTTGCAATAGTTCTAGTTTTCCTCGGTTTAACTATTTGCCCGAAGTATACTGATACATAAACCTTGTCTTCAACTACCTTCACAGCTATTTCGTAGCTACTCCAATCTCTATACTTCTCTTTAATAGTTTAGCTTAACCTCTCTACCATTATATATGCAACTTCAGAACCAGCACTCTGCTGTCGAGGTCCAGCTTGTAGTCGTATCTATCCTAGCTGTTAACCTCCTTAGAACTGGTTTCTTTCCACCGTTCCGCTTACTAGATTTAACAACTGCTTTAGCATAGACGTAGATTTGCTTCACATGGTGTGCTCTAAAACCGTACCTCTTAAGTTCTGAGTAGAACATTCTGTGTAGAGTTGTTATCGAGGGTATTTCGTTTAAACTCCCCAACCTGTTTACCGCTAGTTGAACTGCATCACGGTAGAGCTTCAGGAACTCAATTAATGCACCGTGGTCATTGCTACTCTCGGGGAGAGCCCTTATCTTGAGGATTTCAACAAGCTCCCCCTCCCTCACCAAGTAGCTCACCATACCTAGAATTATAAAGAAGGTTTTATAATCTCTTCTCTCCAGTATCCGTATAGGTGGATATATATGGCTAGAGTTGAAATCATCAAGTGTAGCGTTATAAAGTAGCGGTATAAACCTAATGAAAACCAAAACAGTTGCACTAGGCGTACAATTTGCCGGTGGCAAATTTAAAAGTTTAGTCATAGTAATATTGCAAGAGAGGGCCCGTAGCTCAGCTTGGTGGAGCGCCCGGCTGATAACCGGGAGGTCCGGGGTTCAAATCCCCGCGGGCCCATACACCCTAGCCGCTATCCAAGTCCCTACTTGCTGCTTTCTTTAGAATCTCATTTACTTTTACGATGGGGATTGCAAGGTTCTCGCCGAACTCGTAGAAGACATCTCCACCAATGAACACTATGTCGGGTTGCTGAGATCTCGAGAGTAAAGTGAACATGTGCCTCGTGGTTTTTATTGGAATGGCTTTTAGGGAGTTCTTCAGATCGTAGACTATGATGTCCGATAAGGCGCCTTTTTCGACGAAGCCGCTATCAGCGCCGCTTACACGGTAAAGATCTGTGAGGATCTTGTAGGATGCTTCGGGATTGCTGACCTCCCTGTAAACCTCTTCAATGGCCGTGGTGATGTTACCGTATCCCCGCGCATCCACCAGTATGCATGAGCCCTTAATGTTACCTGGTTTACAGACCAGTGAATCGTACTCCCCTAGTCTCCGGTCATCGTAGTATAACCAGCTCCCGTCAACTTCGAGTAAGAGTGTGAAGGGGCCTCTACTAGGTACCGTACCCCTCTCTGCAATGATACCTATTCTAACGCTGTTCTCTCGTGCAACATCCACGGCGATTTCAGGGTGCCTGGTGTGTGCTACGGGAAGGGTCACCCCACTCATATAAGCGTTTACAACGCCTACTTTAGTGAGCTTTCTAAGCTCTTCTCTCGTAAATACCGAGAGGTCTAAGTCGTTCACACCCCTTACAACGTACTCAACGAGATCTACTAGTAAGCTATAGCCGTGAACAACCACGGCGTCGCCTTCGAAATCGTATACTAGTTCTGCGAGCTCATATTCAGGCTCTGGCTCGCCCTCACGGGCGTCCTCGATCCTAGACCCATGCATGAACACATACCCGTACTTGAAACCGTTACCCGCGAGAAACCAGACATTCTTAAGTAAACTCTTAGTAGCTACTCCGCTAGACATGCTTCACTCCTCTCTAGCATTACCTAGAAGGTGGGGTTCTTAATTAACTACGCCCTCATCTAGAGCCAGTGCATCACCCTTTACTCAGCATATCCGCTGATAATCATCGGTCAGCACTAGCCGGGTCTTTCCATGAACGGTCATCACCCATCAGGCCGCCCGTCGTTTCCATCCCCGGCCATTATTAGTTATTGCCTGCGGAGTAATATATACCCTGTAGGTGAGGGTGGTTGAGAAGGATAATCGCGCTCATAACGGATTACGGGTACAAGGATCCCTACGTAGGGGTCATGAAAGCCGTTATAAAGTCCATTAACCCCGAAGCAGAGATAATCGACGTCACCCACGGCATTGAAAGGCACAACATCCTCGAAGCTGCGCTAACGCTCACCGTATCGGCGAAGTACTTCCCACCGAGTACGATATTCGTGGTCGTCGTGGACCCTGGCGTTGGAAGTGGTAGGAGAGCTGTTCTAATAGAGACTAGCAACTACGTGCTCGTAGGCCCGGATAATGGCTGCCTCACAGTACTGAGCGAGAGGGATGGCGTGAAACGGGTTTTTGACATATCGAACTCTAAATACAGGCTTTCCCAGGTATCCCATACATTTCATGGCAGGGACATATTTGCACCGATTGCAGCGTGGGTTAGTAAAGGCATACCGCTAGAAGACATAGGCGTGGAGGTAGAATACGACGAGCTGGTCAAGATCGGTGTTGACAAGCCACAAATAGATGTAGAAAGGAGGGTAATCGAAGGAGCAGTAATTTACATAGATGTGTTCGGGAACGTGATGACCAACATCACAGAGGGGGATCTCGGCGCATTTAAACCCAGCCACGGGTCCAAGCTAGTGCTAGTAATCAACAACAAAAGCTACTCATGCACGTATGAAGCCAGTTTTAGCAGAGTACCCGTAGGCGAACTCGCATGCTACATTAATTCTTGGGGTTACTTCGAGGTAGCGGTGAATATGGGAAACGCCGCTAAGCTCTTAAATGTAACCCCTAACAAACCCGTAGCCGTGAGATTCTAGTAGTTGTTTATGTCCACTCGCCGGGTTTTCCTGGCTATTAAACTAGCCCAGTACTCGAACCAAGGTCACCGAGGCTGCTCAAGTGGCTAAAAGACATCGAAACCAAAATCCAAAGAACAGTTGCTGCATGAAGGTGCATTTTCGTGAATTTAATAAGTTTACAATGTTATGCATGAAATTTATATACCTCCAGCACATCTACTAGTATATGAACTCGCTTCAACCGGGTATTTTAAATGATACTGGTCATTAGGAACCTAGTGAAGTACTTCGATTCACGGAAAGTGCTTGATGACGTTTCGTGGACCGTGGAGACGCCTGGTGTATACAGCTTACTTGGCCCTAACGGAGCGGGTAAAACCACTCTACTTGGCATAGTAAGCGGAGTGGTGAACTTCGATAAAGGAGAGGTACGCGTTAAGGGTTTACCGCCCGGGGACCCAGTTGCGCGGAGAGCAATTGGTTACTGCCCTCAGGAGCCCGGCTTAATAGATAGCATATCAGGGTACGATAACGCGCTATTCTATGGCAGGCTATATGGCTTGACCACGAACGAGATCATCAGCAGGACGAGGAACATGGCTGAATTGTTAGGTCTGAGAGATGCGGATCTGAGGATGAAGGCCGGAAAGTATAGTGGTGGCATGAAAAAGAAGCTGGCACTAGTGGTATCATTACTCCACGACCCCGAAGTGCTGATATTGGATGAGCCTACGACAGGGCTGGATCCCGGTGTCCGCCGAAACGTATGGGACTTAGTACTCAAGCTTAGAGAAGAAGGTAGAACAGTGATTCTGGCAACGCACTACATGGACGAGGCAGACAGGCTATCCGACCGAGTGGCGATAATTGACCGCGGAAAGATACTCGCGGAAGGAAAGCCCGAGGAACTCAAGGAGAAGTACGGACCTCCCTCTGTCGTGGAGCTAGTCTTTGACAGTGAAGTGCACAGTGCGGCGACACGCATCATTGAGAAGTACACCATTAAACACTACATTGAAGGAAAAACAGCCAGGTTGCACCTAGACGAGCCCGATAAGCACCTCCCAGCACTAATGGGCGAGCTCTTCTCCAACGGGTATCACGTAGTAGAATTTAAGCTCACCAAACCCACCCTGGAAGACGTTTTCTTAAAACTGACCGGCAGGGGGTTGAGGGAATGACGTGGATCAAGCAGGTCTATGCGTTCATCGTACGCGACCTTAAAATCGTTGTAGCCGATAAGGTGACGTTATTCTGGCTCTTAGCGTGGCCCATACTCTGGATCATACTAGTAGCATACATATTCGTACCTCCAGGAGCTACATCACCCGTAAAACTCGCCGTGGGAGTGGTAAACTATGATACTGAAGTAGAGGGGCTAAACTTCACGAGCGCCCACTTCGTGGAGATAATGTCAAAGGTAAGGTACGGAGGGGAGCAGATCTTCAATGTGAAGAACTACAGTGATGAAGCTTCACTAATTAGCGACTTGAGGAGTGGCAAGCTAGACGCGGGGATAGTGATCCCCGCGAACTTCTCGTTGAATCTAACAGTTGGCACTGCTAGAATGGAGGTTTTCATCGGCGCCAGGGATCCTTACTCAGCCTCCATCAGCTACAGCGTAATTAGTGGCTTTCTAAACGAGTTCTCGCATAGAGTAGGCTTAATTAAAGCCAACGTTACGCTATTCTATTTCGAGGAGTCATTGAAGTACATCAATCAAAGCTACGTCCTGCCGGGTACAACCCTCTCAGAGTTCGTGGAGATTATTAGGGCATATATCTACGGCATAGCATCGCCGCTGAATGTTACGTACGAAGAGGTTAAGCCCGAGGCGCTCGCCACCAGGGCTAATATCATTGGCTGGTATACCATCGGGGCAATCGGCATGATGTTCCTTTACATGGGCTTTTCGCGAGGAGCCACAGCCGTTTACGAGGAGAAAGCTTATGGCACGCTTAGAAGAATATTGGCGTCGCCCATAACGCCGCGCGTGCTGGTCACAGCGCTGATGCTGTCAAACATGGTTATTTTACTCGTATCAGCCCCCCTAATACTGCTAGCGGGAGTATACATCGCTGGTGCGAACATATCGTTCAACCCCACTAACCCCGCTCACTGGCTCATACCGCTACTCCTCATTGTGGTAGCCTACATGAGCATTGGAATAGGGCTTGTTCTCTCACTATTTACCAAAACATTGAGAGGCGGAGCTAGCCTTGGCACTGTACTCGGATTAGTACTGTCGTTCACGGCAGGGATATGGTTTCCGAGGACGTGGATGCCTTCGTGGCTGCGATTAGTGGCCGACTACTTCCCCCCCACATGGGTTATTGACACCATTAGGAACATTGTGATATACGGTGCTGGTCTCAACGACGTGTGGATAGACCTGGCCAAGATACTGCTTGCGCTAATAACCGTTATTCACGTGAATATAGCTGTTTATAAAGTAAAGATAAGAAGCGTAATTACAAGTTATTGAGAGTACTGAGGAAAACATTCGACCCATCAACGATCATGTAGGTGATGGGCTCAGAACTCAAGACCGTCATCACTCTGCAGCCAACCCGAGCGCTCATCACTAGTTACTTGACCTCTGTTAAAAATAGGCTTGGCGGGCTTATCAAGCTTACCGCTCCGTAGTATAGTATTACGTTCTCCTCTGTTGCTCCGGCACGTAGTATGGGCAGAGCTTCCTATAAACGCAATAAGTGCACTCCCAGCTGTAACGTGGATGGTAACAATCTTCAACGAGGCCCCTGGCTTCTAGTTCCAGGTCAATGGGCTTTCTAGTCACGGAGTATTCTACTACCTTGTCCGGTGTTATGTACACTAAGATTCCCTGCTCAAACCCGGTAAGCTCTAGGTATATGTTTAACTGCTTGATGTGGTGTTCCTTTGGAATGCCCATTGAGGATCTCGCTGTCTTCACTTCTATTACAACCCCACCAGCCCTGTCAATGGCGTCTACTCTCCCCTTAATGGTGTACACCTTGTCATCTAACCTAATGGTCCTGGAGACCTCCACTTCAACCTCGATACCCTTTTCCTTGAATAGTGTTTCCATGCCCCAGTGAGCTATGCTACCTAGCGCTACAACAGGCTCGAACGTTAACGTTAGCTCCGGGTAGTGCTTCCTCATGTGGAACTTGTGCGTGCATAGTACTAGGTCTGTTACGTAGATTACGTACGGGCTTCTGGCCTCTTCAAGCTTGCTGAGCTGCTCGCTCACAATCTTCTCATACATTAGTTTGACCACGATGTTACTAGATCTGTACAAGCTCGTCCAGCCCCTAGTACTCTTACGCGGTGAAGTGGTCAATAAGCTTTTATGGACTGTTCGTCTCAAATGCTTAGTCTACTCGACTCTAGGTCGGCATTTACCGGTTTCGAGGCATATTTCAAGGTACGTCTTATCGATAGTGCTGATAGCGGTGTTCCTTTCGATTTTCCCAAGTAGGTCGTTTAGCTTAGTGACATCCTCCATCCTATCCAGCTCAACTTCCAGGAAGAACCCTACACCGAACAGTGTATCTAGTGTAGCCTTCATTCGGGGGGCTTTGTAAAGCTCACGCATCTTAGCAAACTCGGCTATAGGCTTAAATCCGAGCTTCTCCACGATGCTTCTTAGAGTAGTCCACGCTAATTCGTCAACGACTATTTCCAGCTCTGTTCTAATTTTAAGCCCGGTGATACCACGTTCCCTAGGGCCTTTATACGATACTGCATAGTGCGAGCTAGCATTGCATTTTCTTGTCCTAAACCTCAACGCTTCATCGGTTTTAACAAAGTCTCTGCAAGGATGCGCATAGTATATGTCTACCTCTAGGCAGGTATCTTCGTACTCGAAGCCATGCGAAGTTAAGACTCTTCTCGCTACCTCGGGATCGCGTATAGCTAGCTTAACCTCCAGCTCCTTTTCCTCGTGCATGCTTACACCTAGGTTGACGCCCCAGAAAACCTTTCCAGTGTTTTAGTAGCTATTTCAAGGGCCTTTCTGTACAGCGAGGGCGGGGTTGACGTGTGGTGCTCGTAAGTCTGCTCTATTCCGCGTAAACCGTGAACGAATGCCACTATGCCTCTTTGCAACCCGGCCCCGTAACCGCCTTCAAGCACTATGAGGGTTGGAGCTTTCAACCTTCTTATGAGCCTTCCAAGACTGTAAAAGGAGGTTTCCGTTAACCTGAGGTCTGCCAGCCCATCGTCTTCGAACGCGTCGAAACCAGCTGACACGACCAGCGCATCTGGCGAGTACTTTTCAAACAGATCTGAGACCATGGGTAAAATGCTCATGAAGAGGTCGTCGCCGCCTGCGGGAGGCAACACGATGTTTAACTTGAACCCGTACCCCTCGCCTTCACCTAGTTCTTCCGGGTACCCGGTGTGCGGGTATAGTGTACTAGGGTCCTGGTGGAAGTCAACTTGCAAAATCCGTTCCTTATAAAGTAGCTCCATCGTGCCGTTTCCATGGTGTGCATCGAAATCCAGTACCGCGATCTTACTAAAACCCCTGTCTTTAAACCCCTCTACTGCGGCTACTGCGTTATTCATGAGGCAGAAGCCCTGCGTGGGTGCACCCAGTGCTTTACCCCTCTTACCTGCATGGTGTCCTGGTGGACGAGAAATCATGAAAACAGCGTCTTCATCACTCGCATACCTGTATGCAAGGTATAGTGTTGCGAGCGCGAGTTTTAAGCTATCCTTGGTAATGTACGTGTCTTCGTCTATTGTCGCGCTGGCGCTCCGAGAAAGCGTTATTAAGCGCTCCACGTAGTCCTTGGCGTGCACCCTACACGCAATTCTAAAACCTTCTTTGAAATCCACCTGTTCACCACTTACATCGCTGAATTCTACACCAAAAGATGTCAGCGCTCTCCGTATTCTTACGACGCGGTTCGGGTTTTCCGGGTGCTCGAACCCCGGTTTATGCATGTACGTCGACTCTCTTACAATTAGCACCTTCACGGAAAGCACCTTAAGATGTGTAAAAGAGCGCCTGGTATAGCGTTCCAACCAGGTTTTTCTTGTCGATATCTTTCGGAACCCTCACTATTGCCAGGTTCGGGTGACCGGCTATGTCCAAGGCAATGCCTTCAGCGAGCAGGTACTTAGCAACACGATAGGCCCTTCCGCCCGGTGCCTTGATGATTAGCAATGCGTAGCCCCTATTAGTGCTGGCTAGCATAGCCACGGGGGCTTTAAGTATTAGTGATAGCTTTGATGCGAGCGCGGTTGCACCCCGTTTTTTCCAGGCATGACGTGCATCTACAAACCGAAGGTCTCCAACTTTGACGGCTGTCACCGCGAGCCCCATTGCGATCTCCGTGACCTCCTTGTCCCTCTCCTCAATTATCTTCTTCACGGTGCTCCAAGTCGACTCATTTAACGGCATTGGTGAAGGCGTGGGGTCTGCGAGCCAGTTTATAGTCTTCAACCACAGCTCCTCGTTTCTAACCGCCGTTAGCGCCTTGGAAATCATTTTTGCGAGCTCGAACAGCTTCATTAACCTCTCGGGTATCCGCTTACCCGCATCCATGTACTTTATTACCTCTACGAACTCGCGTAGCTTTGCATGTACGCTTACACCGTGCCTCACGATCTCCTCGTACAGGAGAGTAGAGGTTGGTTTCTTGTAATCAACTATGACCTCGTCGAATACGTTTTTCAACTCGCTGGCTTTCTGAACGCTCGCGATGTGGTGGTCTATGAACACTGCCCGTGAAGTCCCGAAGTGTGCTTTAAGGAGTTTAGTTATGTTCCCAAGCACTTCGCTATAGGGTATATCCAGGAAGAACACGGCCTCGTAGCCTCCTTTAATCTGCGAAAGTATGTACTTTATTTTATCTGGGTCTACGGGGATTTTTTCGAGGACCGCGCTGCCCTCTAACGGGTACCTCTTAGCGTGTTCCTGGCTATACGCTAAAAGCGCCACTGCCACCACGCCATCCGCATCCCAGTCTCCTAGTACGAGTACTCGTTTCTCCTCCAAGGTGTAAGCACCTCTAGGGCCAGCCTAGTCAGTTATGTAAAACTGTTTTAGGTGTAATAACTATTCGAGGGTAAAATTTTGAAGTACATCGCCGACATAGTTGAAGAGCTAAGGCGCGGCGTCTCAAAAGGACTTAGGATTACCAAGGAAGACGTAGCTAGTAAGCCGGTTGAGCTCTTAGACGAGGCCCCCGAGAGGCAGGTAGAGGTGCTTGAAGGGCCCCTGGTAAAGGGCCTTGAAGTAATGCACCGTAAACCCGTATCGGATGTCTTCGCGCTTGACAGCGGTTCGAGGGTCATCGAAACCCCATACGTGTTCATAGCCGTAGGTGCCGGGAGCGTTTTCAGCAGGTTCAGCGGGAGGGGCATTGACGTCCCGCACACGGCATCCATACTGGGGCTTGAAGAGCCTCTTTGTAAACACATAGTCGTCGTACCCGAAGTAGAGCTCGGAGAAGGCGATGCGAGTGCTTTAAAAAGCCTGCCAGGAGTGCTCTCCAGCAATCCCATTGGGGTACCGTATACGAGCGAGTACAATAAACACCTCATACTAGTAGAACTTAGGCTAGCGGTGGAGAATTGCATTCTCAGCTTGTTTCACGAATCCAGACATTGCGAACCCGGTACAGTCGTGTTCGTTGACGGACCTCTCATCTACCCTCTACACGTTTCGGGGGAGATCGGGGTCCCAGGTAAAGATAGGGCAAGGATGTACCTAGAGGGCCTTCGCGAATTAAATATGCTGAGGGTTAGGACGTTAACAAAACTGGTGGAGAAAGGCATCGTGGTTATAGGTATCGTGAAAAGGCTTCTAAGAAGCTATTACCTGTCCAGCCTAGACCCGGCTAGACTATCTTTGAGCAAGGTTAACGATGAAGTGTACGTCTTAACCTTACTAGCAGGTAGGGGCTACGCGTCCGATAAACCGCTCCTCATAGGACCTGTAAAGGTAAAGCACGACGTGGAGAAGATGAATAGAATCGTGTGGTACGTTGTCATGCCCAGGCGGTTATACCCCTTAGCAAGCGGTCTAGGTAACCACGTCGTGTACCGCGTTGAAATACCTGAAAACAAATCATACACTAGCGAAGAGGCGCTGAACCACGTCTTCTACGACAGCGTTTACACCGGTTCACTACTACCTTTAAGCCTACTCGCGGTGGACCGTAGAGTTAAGAAAATCACCAGTTCCATAGTTACATACCTGCTCTACATGACGGGCCTTCCAGAGGAATCAACGGGTCAGTATATAAGCATTTTATGAAAAATCTACAGGAAGGAGGGTTCAACTCCTTGAACTCGCACAGTATACTTAAATCGCTCGAAGACAGGCTCCAAACAGCTATAAAAATAGCGAGTAGTCTCGGCGAAATAGTCGGTTACGTTTCAAGGACAAGCCCCTCGTACATAGACGAGGAGGGGGGTTACGTAGTATTTGACGTGGACCCGGTTATGTACTTCCAGAATTTCCTTTCACTAGCGCAGGCTGGAAGCGTTCTTGGAGTGGTCGACATCAAGTCCCTTGACATGGTTAGCTTAAAGGTAATAGGTGTTGAGAGGAAAGACATACTTGCCGAGCTAGACCTGCCAGACATGTACTTACCAATGCCACACGCAGAGGCTTCAGGACTTTTGACGAAAACGCGCATTAAAGCCAAACCACTACTAGCATATAACCTAGAGAAGGGTGAAGTGATCGCAGCAAACTACGTCATCGAGCCGCAGAGCCCCGTGGTGCTGCTTAAGGACCCCAACATAATACAGAAGATCATGGGGTTGCCCTCGGAGGGTGTATTCCTAGGCTATGCCACGGTAGGTGATACCCCTGCGTTCGGCGGCAACGCCCTCCTTTTCCTACCTCTTAAAGCACTATATCAGCATGTACTGGTCCTTGGCACTACTGGTAGCGGTAAGACAACTCTACTTAAAAACATGATCGCGTCTATGTACTGCGGTTATAAATTGAACAATGAAAAGGTAAGTGTCGTCGTGTTCGATCCCAACAAAGACTACGTTACAATGCCCTTAAAGCCCTTGTGGAGCCCCGTAATAGGCATTTCCGAGGAAGAGCTTGAGCTGGCTAGGAAGGTGCGTAGCAGTGTAAAAGGTGTTCAGGGGGTAATCGTGCTACTTCCTATAACCAGAAACGTAGTTGAAGAACAGGGGGAAAAAGCCGAGAACTGGGCGCGGGTGCTCAAATCTATTTCAGAGGATTACTTAAACAGCGTACTCGGGCCAGTCACTAGCAGGTTTGAGTGGAACTACGAGGTGAAGGAGCTAGAAGTAGCCGAGGAGCCTACTTCACAAGGAATATTGAGGTTCGTAAGATCAAAAGTACTGGTAAACTACGGCACTGAAGTCGACGAAATAGAATACTACATTATTCCCTACGCTCTCAGGTTCGCAGATTTCACTCCGCGCGAATTAATAGCGCTTAACCCCTACTTTACGCGGCAAGCCAAAGACGCATTGCAAAGAGTCCTCCACGCCCTTACCGCGAAGAACGCGCACCTCGAAACCATATACGATCTTTACGAGGCGCTGAAGGAGGCTAGGTTCAGGATGGATGAGAGGCAAAGCAGGCAGAGGGGCATAGTACTGGACCCCAATAGAGAGTACGTTGTTGAAATAGTCCGTGACTTAGCAATACATAAAAGCACGTTGGAAAACATGATCAGGCAGGTCGCCGCGATAATAGACACTGGGATATTCGACGTCTACGTTAGGGGCCACGGAGAAAGCAAGTATCTTCACGAACCACCAGTAGGAGGTATGCTCGAAAAGCACTTTGAGGTCTTTAAAGGCTACCCCATAGTAGTGGACTTGGAGTACCTCCAAGTACACTCGCGAGCAGACCCTGAGAAGACGATTAGCATAGTTGCGTTCAGAATACTCAATAAGATCTTCGAATGGAAGCTTTTACAAAGTAGACTTAAACTCGAAACTCGGCCGGTGTTCATGTTCATAGACGAAGCACACAGATTCTTCCCGAGTAGAGGGGGAGGAGTAGAAGAGTACTTGGAGAACGTCTCGGGCATGATAGATAGAATTGCAAGGCTCGGCAGGGCTAGAAAACTTGGCCTCGTATTCAGTACCCATAGTCCAAAAGATGTGCACGACATCATATTGCAGTTGACGAATACAAAGATCATCTTGAGAACCGATAAAACGCATCTCGCGAGCTTAGACCTGCCTAGTGAGTATAGGGACTTCATAACGCGGGTTAGCGATAGGGTTGGAGTTATTAAGAGCCACGTACTCAGGCTAGGATACGCGTTGTTTAAAACACCCCTACCATTAGTAGGGCATTATGACTTGTCGGCACTAACGTGAACTTTCAGGGCTTTCCAAGTATACAGAAATCTCTGCAAAACTGTAATCCCAGTGAGTATAGTGAAAGCAACGTAAGAGTAGTAAGCTACATCCCTGTAGAAATCTATTAAAAGCGCCGATACAGCAAGCGCTAGCACTCTCTCAGCTCTTTCCATAAGTCCCACGCCAGCAAGCTGCATTCCCAGACTTTCACCCCTAGCCCTCGCGTAGCTGATAAGGTACGAGAAGACTAGAAACAGCACCACGACGTAGACGTTGATACCTAGTTCGATGAAGGAGAGTGCGAACAGGGCTTCACAGATCCTGTCGATAAACGAGTCTAGGAAGGCACCGCGCCTCGATGCCGTTCCCTTCAACCTCGCTAAAGCCCCGTCTAAGGAGTCTATGAAGCCCGAGAGGAGAACTACTAGTGAAAGCGCGAGCCCGGACCCGTACACTAAGACCGTGAAAAAGCCCAGCAACGCCACTATGAGAGAAATCACTGTAAGCTCATCGGGCGAGAACCCTAGCTTTGATGCATAAAGAGCTACGGTGTTAATGGATCCTTCTACCCTATTCCGCAACCTGTTCAACAATGCAGTTACCACCACATACTTCTTTACACATCCTTAGCATCACTAGCGCGTCCTGCTCTAGTACAGGGCTTTCACTTATTATAACGGCATCCACGCCGTTTTCGCAGAGAGTTGAACACACGTGCACGAAGTCGGGTCCATAGCCCTCTTCCGAAAGAGTGTGGTGCTCTCTCTCGCCGCCTTTACCGTATCCTATCTTTGAGAAGTGCACGTGAAGTGGTTTGAGCGCCCACGAGCCTAGCCTCTTCTCGATCAACTCTATGACTTTGAGAACGTCTTCTTTGGACACTATGAACTTACCGCCGCTCCTGGCATATATGTGGGCGAAGTCTACTACTGGTCTAACTCCTTCTAGGTTTTCCGAGATTTCCACAACTTCATTCAGGTCTCCTACCTGGCTCGTCTTACCGGTTGTTTCAGGCCCGAGCCAGACCTCCTTGGCCCCTACTTGAACTCGATATTCTATGACGCTTTCAAGGCTCTCCTTGACCTTGAAAAGGGCGTCTCTTTTCGAAAGGGCGTCTTTGTAGTAACCTGGGTGAAATACGACTACATACGCATTCATCCAGTACGCGGCTTCCACCGATTCGTTTAACCTCTTTATGCTAGCCTCCACGACGTCCCTCTTACCCGCTAAGTTTATGAAGTAGGGTGCGTGTAGGCTTAGCCTCACCCCGTTCGCTCTCGCCTCCGCACCAAGTGCTCTCGCCTTATCCTCTCTTATGTTCACTCCCCTCACAGCTTCATACTCCATGGCATTTAAGCCCATTTCCCTTAAGAAAGCCGGCGCGCGGAGGATGTTTGCGGATTTTAGCGTAATGGGCTTACCCGCTGGGCCGAACCAGTAATGGGGCATGTAAATCCCTGAATATATAGTAGACCTGTTACCTTAATAATTCATGGCGAGCGAAGTTGGAGAAACCCAAGCCTATAGAAGAGAAGGAGCTCTTTCGAGGTTTAAGGTTCAATGTAGTACGTAGAAAATACGCTAAACAGGACGGCGTGTTTGAAAGGGACGTGGTTATTTTTCCCGAGGCTGTGGTAGTCCTACCCCTAATTACACGCGATGAAATACTGCTAATTAGGCAGTTTAGAGCTACTCTAAACGACTTCGTAGTTGAAGCCCCCGCAGGCGTTGTCGACGAAGGAGAATCCCCCGAAGAGACCGCCAAGAGAGAGCTCGTGGAAGAGACGGGCTACTATCCAGGAAAACTCGTAAAGCTGGGGTCGTACGCACCGACACCCGGTTACAGTACAGAGATTTTACACTTCTACTACGCCGAAGATCTCAAGTACGTGGGAGCCCGGCCAGAAAGATACGAAGTCATAGAGCCAATGAGAGTTCCGCTTAAAACGGCGTACGAAATGGTTTTAAGCAACGAGGTCAAGGATATGAAAACCGCCCTCATAATACTTCTATACTCGTGGAGAAGGGGGTACAGTTGAGTATTGATCCAGGAGTTCTTAAACGCCTGCTTTACTTGAAGATAGTGGCCGAAGGGAATGCAGGCTGGGCATTTAGAGAACTAATAGACTACATAGTTGAAATGCTTGAAGAGAGGCTCGCGTTAATACTGAATGAAGCAGTAGAGCTCTACGGGTTGGAGACATCGATACTCGATAAAGATGGGTGCGAAGTGTTTCCCGAAGAAAAGCTCTGTAAGGATATCTTAGTCGTTGGCGTTTACGAGAAGGACACGGAAAACCCACTCATCTACGCCGGCTACTTAATCCTACGTAGCGAAAACACCCTAGAAGTGAAGTTCGTTAAGGCCATCGACGCCGCTACGAAGGAGCCTATTTAAACCCAGCCGGTTGCATTCAATACCGGAATACAAATAATGTAAATAGTAGCTGATCTCCATACGTAGAACCCGGAAAAGCTACAGGCGTTTTACCCAGCTTGACCGGGTGTAGCAACCTCCTTCGCTGAAAGTATTGCTTTGATTTTAATGGATCTCACTTTCTCCTCCCTCTCGATCTCGTCGAATTTCATCGTTAAGTACCTTATCGTGTTCGTCAGCCTCGGTATGAGGATCTTCTCTATCATCTGAACCCTCCTCCTAAGCCTAGAGACCTCGCGGCCTATTAGGTAAAGGGACTTCTCGTATTCCGCCAGCTCGATCATTACTTTAATCAAATCATCTTTCTTTAACTGAATGCCCGCAGCTTCAGGGGGTAGCATTACACTTGGTTTCGAGACCTCCTCCACCTCGATCAACGGCACCACTACCCCCATGACAGTTCTCGTCCCGAATAGGACATTGTTAGGCCGGATGGTTGATGCCGAAGCCAGTAATGCCTCCTTTCCGTAGAGTCCTAGTACTCTGTAGTACTGCGGGTATACCTCCGCGAGTATGTTGTTTAATCTCTGCCTTAGCTCTAAGGCGCGTTTCAATGTTATGTAAAGTTCCTGCACTAGTAGGGTCATCCTGTCCTTTAAGATTCTGTGAAGTCTTCTCGTGAGCGCTAGCCTTCTCCTAAGCCTAATAAGCTCTATCTTCGTTACTCTAGGTAACTTAATTGCCTCGGTACTCATCTCACTTAAACCTGTTTAGATCTATATCTTGGATGATACTTCCGTAAAGTATCCGGCGTTATCTGTTTGAGTTCCTCTTCTGGCAGTATTGCTAGTAGCTCCCAACCTATGTCGAGAGTCTCCTCGACTGTTCTTCTTTCATATTCATGCTGATTAATGAACCTCCTTTCAAACTGGTCCGCGAATTCGAGGTACTTCTTGTCTCTGGGTGTTAGAGACTCCATACCAACTATAGCAGATAGTTCTCTAAGGTACTGGCCTTCCGCGTACGCGGCGTAAAGCTGCGCGAACACTTCTCTATGGTCTTCTCTCGTCTTCCCCCGCCCAATACCCTCTTTCATAAGCCTTGATAACGACAAGAAGACGTCTACGGGCGGATATACCCCCTTCCTCCACATATCCCTAGATAGTACTATCTGGCCCTCCGTTATGTAGCCCGTTAAGTCTGGTATTGGGTGCGTTATGTCGTCGTCCGGCATTGTTAGTATTGGCATTATCGTCATGCTGCCCATCTTGCCCATCACTCTGCCAGCTCTCTCGTACATTGTGGCTAGGTCCGTGTACATGTAGCCTGGATACCCGCGCCTACCTGGGACCTCCTCTCTGGCAGCTGATATTTCTCTTAATCCTTCACAGTAGTTGGTCATGTCGGTTAGTATTGTCAGTACATGCATGTTGTATCTCCATGCAAGAAACTCGGCAGCTGTAAGCGCCACTCTCGGTAGGGCGAGCTTCTCTACAGTTGGTGCTGAAGCAGGCGCTATGAACGCTATTGTCCTGTCTAGAGCCCCCATAGACTTGAGCTCCGTTAAGAAGTAGTACGCTTCCTCGTACGTGACGCCAATAGCTCCGAAGACGACGACGAACTTTTCCTCCACCCCCTTAACTGCTGCCTGCCTAACAATTTGCATTGCTATCCTGTTGTGTGGAAGCCCTGAGCCACTAAAAATTGGGAGTTTCTGACCTCTTACCAGGGTCAGCAAGCCGTCTATAACCGATATGCCCGTTTCTATGAATTCCGAAGGCGGGATTCTTAGCGCGGGGTTTAAGGGCTCTCCGTGAATGTCAAGGTACTCTTCGGGTACTATAGATGGCCCGCCGTCTATGGGCTTTCCAAGGCCGTCAAATATCCTTCCAAGCATGTCAGTTGAGACTCCGAGCCTTAGGACTTCTCCGCGCAGTCTAACGACTGTTTTTCCCGGTGAAATGCCCGCGGAGGAGCCGAATATTTGAACGATGGCGATGTCCTTGCTAACGTCTATTATTTGCCCCAGCCTCGTATCCCCTTCTACTTCCAGCTCCACTATCTCGCCGTACTTAGCTCCTTTTAAGGCTTTTACGAAAACCAGCGAACCCCTAACGCTTAGGATTTCCCTAGTAGACTTTGTGATTAGGTGGAGAGAAGACATACGTCTATCACCTCAGGAGCTCTGAAAACTCCGTCTCTATGGTATCCACGACCTCTCTGAATACCCTTTCCCTGAGTTCATCGAGCGTGTAGTACTTCATTCTCGCGATCATGGTCCTGCACTTGAATTCCCTTATCCTCGCTACGGGTACACCCCTCGATACCGCTTCTTTGGCTTTGTTATAGAACAATATTATCGCCTTCATTATCAGGTGGCCTTTTTCCGGTGGCGAATACGCATCCGTGGGCACATAGGCGCTTTGCTGCAGGAAGTCTTCTTTGATCATCCTCGCGACTTCGAGCACCAGCTTATCGTCTTCGGGCAGCGCCTCTGGGCCAACTATCCTAACTATATCGCTCAACTCTGCCTCTCTCTGAAGAATCTTCATGGCGATTTCTCTGAAGACCTCCCATTCGCCGTTCGTAAGCTTGTTCCACCATTCCCTGACGTACGGCACGTAGAGGCTGTAACTTAGAAGCCAGTTTACTGCGGGGAAGTGCCTTCTAGTTGCGAGGGAGTAGTCTAGGGCGTAGAAGCTTTGCACGTACCTTACAGTGCTTCTAACAACGGGCTCGCTGAAGTCCCCTCCGGGCGGGGATATGGCGCCTATTAATGTCAAGCTCCCAACCCTCTCGGGTCTACCGATTGCGATGACCCTGCCGGCTCTTTCGTAGAATTCAGCGAGCCTGGAGGACAAGTATGCAGGGAACCCCTCCTCGCCGGGCATCTCCTCCATTCTACCGCTAATTTCCCTCATCGCCTCGGCCCACCTACTAGTGGAGTCCGCAACCATTATGACGTTGTAGCCCATGTCCCTGAAGTATTCTCCTATAGTGATCCCGAGGAAGACGCTCGTCTCTCTGGCAGCAACGGGCATGTTACTAGTGTTAGCGATAAAAACGGACCTTTCCATCATCGGCCTATTCCTCCTTGGGTCCATGAGCTTGAGGAAGCTCGTAAGAGCGTCGCTCATCTCATTACCTCTTTCACCGCAGCCCACAAATATTGCAATATCTGCATGACTCCACTTAGTGATTTCTTGTAGTGCAACGGTCTTACCAGTGCCAAAACCCCCCGGAACAGCCGCCTTACCTCCCTTAGATAGTGGGAACATGTAGTCTATGACTCTAAGACCCACTATTAGGGGTTCCCCGGGGTCTAGTTTGGACTTGAAGGGTCTAGATATCCTTATTGGCCAAACTTGGTAAAGCTTGACCTCGTACGTGGTACCCTCCTTCTCGACAATGGCCACCACGTCTTCAACGGTGTAATCACCGTCACTCGCTATCCACTTCAAGTTTCCGGAAACACCTGGAGGTATCATAACTCTGTGCACCACTACCGGCGTTTCCTCGACGTAGCCCACTATGTCGCCGCCTTCAACCTTCTCTCCGGGGCTCAGGTCTCTTTCTCTCCTGAAATACCACTTCTTGTTCCTATCCAGTGCAGGTATTTTGAGCCCTCTTCTGATAAAGATGCTTTTCGTCGCTTCTCCAATCACTTTTTCGGGTCTTTGAAGGCCATCGTATATCGATCCTATGAGGCCTGGACCGAGCTCCGCTGAGAGGAGTTTACCTGTGGCGATGACTTTTTCGCCGGGAGTAAGGCCTGTCGTGTCTTCGTAGACTTGGATATAGGTCTTGTCCCCTCTAATAGCGATGACCTCGCCGATAAGCCCTTCTTCGCCAACGTAGACAACCTCGTACATCATTGGTTTAAGGCCCTCGGCTACGACTAAAGGCCCCGCGACTCTATATATCCTTCCGAGCGCTTCCACTACTGTCACCTCGCTTGATTATTGAGCTGCCCTCAGTCAATCTCCAATTAATTAGGTCAAGCCGTATAAAAGTTTTGAGATTCCATTATTGAACCTCACAGATGTACTTCAAACCCAATAAACCTTCTAACTAGGTCCCTGTAGACCTCTATGGGATTCTTTTTTAGATCTTCCACGCTATCCGGTAAGGTAATTAATACTGGGTATAGCCTAGAATGAACGTCTTCGAGCACGTCGCTTGGAGCCCCCTCAACGAGCCGTTTTTGTATCAGTATGATGCCAACATTCTCGGACATGATTATTCTTTTAAAGACTTCAAGGACTTCAGCTTCATTGTAGACTTCAACCACATCCTCGATGCCTAGGATCCTTATCAACGGTGCAAGATCGGGCTTTACGATCGCGACGATCCTTTTCCCGGATACCCTAAACTGTGAGAGCACGATCCCCCCCTATGTACTTGTGTAGCGCTAAGTACCTAATGAAAGGAACTTCGTAGTATTTGTGTACAAGTAGATAGGTAAGTCTATCTATAAGCGAGTGGGGTGTATATAGGAGGTGCTTCAATAACTCATATACGGCCTTTAATTCGTGTACGGTCAATAACGTTGGATCCTCCTTGACGTGTTTTTCTAACTTTTCTGCGACTTCGACAGCTATTTGAATGTACTTAGACGGAGTATTCACTCTCTTGGCAAAATCTTTCAGCTCAACATCGCACATCTCCTTCAGTAACCTGGAGTTTACAACGTACCTGTAAAACCTCAGTAGGGAAAACACGTAGAACACTCTACGGCTGTTCTCCACGGGTTCCAGCCTAGCGACACTGCTAAGTATGTCTACAACCCTCTCAAGATATACTTTGATAAGGCACCTCACAGTGTCAAGCACGCTCTGCCCCCCGCTTACACCTAGACAGCTTATATATGGAGAGAATTCCTTGGGTGGCTTTTTCGCGTGTATTAGGTACTCTACTAAAGGCGCTAAACACCCCATAAAGTATTTTAACTCCAACTTGCGCCTTTCGGCTGAAAGGGCTACTGAGGCTATTTTATCTAAGTCGAATATCTCTATGAAGCGTTTCACATAGCTATTGTATGGCAACGGCATGAAGCTCTCTAGTTCGCTAAACAAGCTACGGTAGAAGTTGTACACTACGTCTTCGGCGTCACCTAGAGTCTTGGTCTGCAAAAGCACGGAGTAAGCCGGTTTAACAATGCCCCTAGATATGGCTGTTTGTATGTCAGCCGGTTCGCTGGATTTTACAATATCTGAAAGTAGGGCCAGATTAGGCGACTTGGCTATTAGTACCGAGACATGCCCATAGGCTCCTTCTCTCGTAAGTTTAAAGCTCATAAGCCGAATACCTCTCTACTAATCTCGCTGAGGGACGCCTTAATGATCTTCTTCAGTCTCGCTTCGTAGCTATTGTCTACAATCACGCTTCCATCAAGTGAAGAGGCTATTACACCCCCCGAGATGTTTAGTTCCCTAATATCGATGCGTATGCCGAGCTCCGTGGAAATAACGCCTGCAACTTTCCTAGCTGTTTCTAGGTCCGCTCCTGACACATATACCACGATTTCACTGCCCGCGCCGAGATCTTCTAGCAGTGCCCTGACGGCCTCTTTCATGAGGCTTGAGAGCGATCGTTCCCGCTGTTGCGGGTTTAATCTATCTAAGTATTCCCTCACAGAGCTCTCAAGCATTTTTAGCATATTGCTTTTAGCTTCGGCTATAAGCATCCGGGCCTTTAAACGGGCTTCTGCGATTCTAGCTTCGTAATTCACTTCCTTGACAACCTTTTCCTTTTCCTTGACTATTTCCTGCTGCTTTAACCTGTATGCTTCGTCAACGATTCTCCTTGCCTCCTCTTCGGCACTATGGATTATCTTTCTTGCTTCTTCCTCTGCCTTGCCCAAGATAGCTCTTCTCAGCTCTGACGACATCGTATATGCGCCTTGTACACGCGTTACACCAGTGCATGGAGGCAATCTGTTAGATAAATGAAACACTAAACCGCTAGTAGCATTGAAGATATTAGGAAGCCGAAGGCAAGCCCTAGTATGCCGAACAGCTCTTCGTACGCGGCCAGCACTATCGTGGATGGAAACAGTTTACCCCCTGTTTTGATTAGCTGTGCTACACCATCAGCGCAAACTTCACCTTGTTTCAACGCAGATCCGAACTCCGCTAGCCCGACGAAGATACTCAGCCCCAACAAGCCCATTGCTACGTGTAGCGGCACGTTACCATGCATTTCTACATAGGTTTTAAGCATCGAGTATACTAGGAATAGGTAGCCGAGGCCGTATACCATCGTTTGCGTAGCTGGTAAGAACGCTAGCGCGTATACCCTGGCTACCATTTTCGGATCTTCAGAGATTACCGAGAGGCCTACCGATGCTGCTTTTTGTATGCCTAGGGTTGTTCCCATTACTGCTAGGCCTTCAGCTATGGGCGGACCCAGGTAAGCTATTGCTGTACCTATGTCAAAAGCCATAATTTTTCACCCAGTATGAAGCATTTAGAGAGAAGTTTTAAGCTTTTATCATTGTGAGAACAGTATACATCACGTCCTTTTATGGCCACTTATGGTAAGCCTTGAGGGCACGTATGCCCTTAACGTTTTTAACCTCCTGTTCATACCTTCATAGAACTTCGACGATATTTCAAGTATACATAACCTTAGCGAATGCACGAATGGGCTTATAGGCGTTAACGCGAAGGCGAAGAAGTGTAATCCGATCGCAGCTAAAACCCCTAACCCGATATTCATAATTACTGCTCCTTCAATCATACAGTTGAAAATGTATGCAAGTATCGCGCTGCCTAGTGCGATGCCAGCTATTCTTATAAATGAGAATACATCTCCTAGGATCCCCACGATGTCAAACAGCCATAAAAGCACCCCTAAAGGCCCCGTAATCTTTATTCTACTTAGTACGAGCACGATTATTGCGGCAATGAGAAGCGTTTTTATTATATTGTAGTTGCTCTCAACAAAGTCTATTCTTGCGATCATCCTATTGGTGTACATTATGTGCAGTATCATAAGCGTGCCCAGCACCATTATCATGATAATTGAGAGCTCGAAGAGTGCTCCGTAAACGTCACGGAGTTTTTTGATGTTCTTCACTAATGCCAATACGTGGGATAGAAAGATCCATACCCACCCCATTACCAGGCTTAGAACAATCAACTGCGTGGCGTCCATGGTATTTATTAGTTGCTGAGGCAACGGGATATACTTACCTAAGAGTTCGCCGAAAAAGCTTTTAGACAGTATTCCCATCACTATGCCGCTGAATCCCCCTATGTAGAGCATTTTCTGCAGCTTTTTAACACCTTCCGAGTTGGGGTCTTCAACAAGTAGTGGAAGCACGTACTTCGCAGCTATTAAGAGCCCTAAGGAGTAGCCTACGTCAGCCATCATCAGCCCGTAGAAGATCACGAATGCATACGTAATGAGAGGTGTGGGATCCCAGTCGGTCTTTGCAGGCGCTCCATTCATTTCCGTTATTAGCTCAAAGGGCCTGAACAACTTGAGGTTACTGAATTCCGCTGGTGGTTCAGCCGCCTCTTCGAACACTACCTGAACAGGATACTTTTCCGCCAGGTCTTCGACTAGTTTTCTCCTAGATCCCGGTACCCACCCTATTATCATGGCGACGAAGTGGGATTTCACGGCTTCGTATAGGGTTTTCACCTTTTCGTACTCCAAGTCGAGGATTACCTTCAGCAACGCTATGTCTTCTAAGCCGTTCTTGATAATGTCCTTTTTTCTGGACACTACTTCCACTAACTTGTTTTTACAATTCGTTAAATCTTCACCGACCTTTTCCATAACCTCCTTTAAACTACGTGATCCGTATCTCCCTACGATCTCTAACCGCTCTACTCCTTTTGGTAAGAATTCTATAACCCTGTTGTAGTCTCGCTTAGTGAGGACTAAGCTTGCTAGCGCCTTCTCGCCCTTCGAAACTAGCGCTATCGTGTACAGAGCCTTCTCTTGTAACTGCGTTATTTGCTCGGGAGAGCCCTGAAAGGTCTCTACGACTATTTCGCTACCGCTATATCTCAGGAACGAGGTATCTGCTTCCGGCTGCTTACCTAAAACCTCAGCTATCAGCGACCTGAACAGCTCTAACTGCTCGATCTCGCCCTTCAATAAAATGGCTAGCTCGTTTAACCCCTTCACTTCTTTAGCCAGCGTGTTAAGCTTCTCTACGAGCTTTCTAACGAGTTCTTTAAATTCACTTGGTTGGGGGACGTACTTGATTCCAACGGTGACTTCTTCTTCTAACTGTAGTGTAAGTTCTTCGTAGAGCTTTCTCCCGTTCTCTAAGAGGCTGTAGTATTCGGCGATCTCCTCGATTTCCTTCCTGTACGCTTCTGGCCTCTCGGGCGTTATGACCTCAAGAACATCAAGTTCAAGTAGCTTCGTTGAAACAGCGTCTAAGTAGTTGTGGGGAGCAATAATGTACGTCTTTACCGCGAAGTCCGGCTCTGATAGAAACAGCTTCTTGGCTTCAACCATAAAGTTCCCTTCACTCTACTTCTACACCTGCAACTGTAGAAGCGATCTTTTTAGCTAGGACGTTAATTTTCCTAGAGCTACTAAGCCTTATTAAAGCGGCCTCTGTCTCAGCCTCGCTGATGATTTTCTCAACTTCTTTCTTCAACCTTTCTTCGAGCTCTATTCTGTAGCTTTCAAGGTCCTTCAGGTAGCTCTTGTCTTCTAAAATCTCCCTAGCTCTAGCTTTTGCATCCTCGATTATTTTTTGAGCTTTTTTCTTCGCTTCTTCAATGATCTTCAGAGCTTCAGCTTCTATGCTTTCAATAACACTACTCATAGCGTTACCCTATTACCTGCTACCTGTCATAGTACCTAGTAGCAGGTTAGCGTTAAAAACTTTATCCCGTACACGGGTCGATTACAGTTACTTAGGCCTTCTCAGTTTAAAGCGTATTATAATGAATTATTGCAGAGGGCGCCATGGAGCTTACCGTAATATCGGATGATAAGATAGGCAGGAAAGGGCTCGTCGCGAAGCACTCGCTTTCAATCCTCGTTGTGAGAAACCTAGAATCCTATTTATTTGGAATGGGTATCGATCCCGGCGTGTTGGAGCACAATTCCAAGGAACTGGGCATTGGTCTAGACACTGTAGACTACGTGGTAGTATCGCACGAGCACACACCTCACTACGGAGGCTACCGCTACATTTCCGCGGAAGCTCCATTTACAGATGTGTTCATACCCTACGGAGCCTCAGAGTCCCTCGGTAGGCTTTTCGCGCGGAATGGTCTCAAACCCAGAGAGGTAAGAGCGTGGACCCAGCTAAGCGAAGGAGTTTACCTGTCTAAGCCCTTTTATGGACCGCCATATGAACACTTCATGGTGTTTGAACATGGGAAAGGATTAGTGGTTCTTTCCGGGTGCATGCATCCGGGGGTGACAGCGTTGTCCAGCATATCCGAGTTCCTCCGCAAAGGGATATACGCTATCGTTGGTGGATTTCACTTAGCAAACGCGCCCAGCACCATAGTGGAGTCTTACACTAAGTACTTAATAGACGTGGTTAAGCCGAGACTAGTTATTCCACTACACTGTAGCGGCAACGAGTTCGTCAATAAGCTCAGGGAAACGGGATTAGTGGAGGTCGCAGAACTCTCTACGGGTGATGAATTCAGAATGTAGTGATGCCCCTCGTCGTTGAGGAAAACTAGACTTGTTCGTTGTACATCATCAGAGCCCACTAGTGCGAATAAGCTCTTACTGCAACGAGCGTAGAGGACCTCATAGCATCGTTCGGCTCGAGGAATGTTTACAAAGGACTGAGCGAGTAGCTATCGGTTGGTGGAGTATCTACGGAGTCTAGGTCCGCTACAATGGCTATTTGAAATATAGTTGAAAACCTGTACCTTAACTCATACAGCTGAGGTTTATAGAGAAAGAGCTTCTTGGGCTTGCCTTCTGGGAGATGTTCTAATCCTAAAATGCGCCTAATGACCGTGGCTTCGAGCTCGTTTTCTACGAAACCCGTTAGGGTGTCCATGTCCGCTCTAACATGTATGATGATGGGGAGGAAGATCTGCTGAGCCTCCTCATCCCTCACGTGCTCTCTAAGCTTTTTAAGTTCACTGCGTCTAAACACGTGAACGGACCCGTCCCTGCAGACAACATGAGGCACTATTTCACTTAGAAGTTGTGCGAGACTTTTCCTAGTTACCGGTAGGTGTTTGTTTGCGATCCTTAATTCCGCTTGGAACATTTTTTCAACGACATCAATCAAAATGCCCCCTATATAGACACTGGTAATACAGCTTTAAATTCGGTACTTAATTTTCACTACCATGTACTGCGCTTTGCGAGCGTAGAGAGGCCTAGGTATAAAGATTAGTAGACCCGTCGACAAGAAGGATTTCTAGGTGGTAGTTAAGAGGTTGCCATAAATTGAGTAGTGCAGTAGTGCTGTTCACTGGTGGAAAGGATTCCGTTTATGCCTTGCACCGCGCAGTTAAGGAAGGCTTAGAGGTAAGGGCACTTGCTACGGTTACACCTCACTATAAGTACTCGATGCTATACCATCAACCGAACTACTTAAGTCTACTAGCGCAGGCACAGGCGCTTTCAACACCCCTTGAAACCATCGGGCTCTATAACCCGGAGTACGAGGTTGAGGCCTTAAAGCACCTACTTGGCAGAGTTAAGAAGAAGTATGGCGTTGGTACCATAGTAACGGGGAGCGTTAAAAGCCGGTTCCAGCTCAGGGTGTTCAACGAGGTTGCCAACCGGCTTGGTTTAAAGATCTACGCGCCTTGTTGGGGTATTAGTGAACTAGAGTACATGAAAGAGCTCCTCGGCAGTGGCATCGAGTTCATGGTTATCTCCATAACGTCCATGGGTATACCGCATTACTTGCTAGGTAAGGTATTTGACATTAACGATCTGGAAAAGCTAATGAAGCTCGCCGAGAAATACGGGTTCAATATCTCTTTTGAAGGTGGTGAAGCAGAAACCCTCGCTGTAAACGCCCCTTTATTTAAGTACAGGCTCGTCATCTATGGGAAAAGAGTCGTCGTATCCGAGTTCGAAGGTTACTTCCAAGTGGAAAAAGTTGTTCTTGCCAAAAAGTAGCATATTAGTGCTTTCCTCGCTCTTACATTTATGCTGAAGACTGCTTCATGTAGTATACTTTGAGCGTCTCAGCTAAATGCTCTGGCTTTGTATACCACTTATCGTACTTGTACACTTGGTTCTCGATTCTGACTACTACGTGGTCTTTTTCATCCCTTATCCTTACTTCTGGGAACCCTTCTCTCGCAATGCTCAGCTCTAATGGCGAGATATCGTGGAACCTTACACCAGGTACTTTGCCTACGAGCTGTACTTTGAGTTGCTTTAAGTACTCGCTCATGGTACCATCCATTAAGCGTGTTTTAATAAGTCTTGCTACCCCTTAAATTCCTTTAAGAGCGCTCAAGAACACCATTGCGGTTTACGCGAATCTGTAGCGCGTACTAAGTCGCAGGCTATTACGCCAGGCCCCTCTAGTACGTTATTCCCAGAAGAGCTAGCCTATCTGCTTTTCCACCACTACATGTTGTATAATTCGAAGTGCTTGACAGCGTTATAGGGGATTCCACTATCTCCCCTAGTACGTCTTTACCGAAGGCTTTTTCCAACTCATCTGCATCCTTTTTACTCCCATCCCATGGGGCTATTATGAGCCCCTTAAATTCCCTGAGCGGCTGGTTACAGTTCTCTGCTATATATGTAAACCTCTTCAAGTGCTCTAGTGCCCTTTGCCTTAGGCTATCGTTTATTTCTCTCCATACTAGGTGTAAGGTGTTTAATAGTTCCTCGACCTTAACGGTGATCTTCGGACCTCCATCCCTTCTAGCTACTGTAACGGTGTTGGTCTCCACCTCTCTAGAACCGATTTCGAGACGCGTTGGCACTCCCTTCATTTCCCAGAAATAGTACTTCCACCCAGGTGTATGTTCGGGGTCTTTATCTAAGAACACCCTGACATTCCTGCTCTCAAGATAACCCCTTATCTTTTCAGCGTAACCTAGCACTTCATTGTCATCCGGTTTAGCGATAGGCACTATAACAACTTGTATGGGCGCGATTTCAGGCGGGAAAAAGAGTCCGACGCTATCTCCGTGTACGGCGATCACGGCGCCGAGAACCCTCTCGCTGACACCGTAACACGTCTGGTAGACGTACTTAGTGCTACCGTCCGTATCCATAAACTTTATATCAAATGCCTTGGCGAAGCGCTGTCCCAGGTTAATTACACTACCTAGTTCTAGCCCCTTACCGTCAGGCATCACGGTTATGAAGTCATAGTTGTACTCTGCACCTGCAAAGGTGTCCCACGGCGGCGTCTTGACTATGAAGTAAGGTAAGAGTAGCCTGTCAAAGAACTCCTTGTAGATGCTTGTTGCTTCCCCAATCTGCTTCTCAGCCTCTTCCATAGTTGCGTGCGCCGTGTGGGCCTCTATGAACCCCATAATTTCCCTAACTCTCAGTATTGGGTGCGTCATTTTCGTTTCATAACGGAAAATGTTTACTGCTTGGTACATCTTCAGTGGTAGATCCTTGCGCCCTCTGATCCAAAGGCTCCACATGTAGTACATCACGGTTTCACTTGTAGGCCTTATGAAGAACCTTTCACTAAACTTCTTCGTGCCTGTACCCTCCACTGAAAAGCTTTCTCCACCAAACCCTTCTAAAAAGTCCTTCTCCTTCGCGAAAATGGATTCGGGTATTAAAGCCGGAAAGTATGCTTCCTGGTGACCGGTCTTTTCAAGTAGCTCGATAAGTATTCTTTGAGTAAACCTAAGCGCCTTTAACCCGTAGGGCCGCCAAACAATCATGCCTTTAACGGGGTACCTTATATCGACTATATCTGCTTCCCTCAGAACGGCGTGATACCACTCATCAAATTTCTCGTACTTGTCTATTCCGATCGCTTTCTTCGCCAAGTTCAATACACCTCGCTATTTGAAGCATGCAAATCGCTTTACTGATTTCATTATCTACAACGGTCTTTAAACTTTTAACTAAGTACTCCACGTACAAATTCGAGAAAGTTTCTTTGAACCCGTGCATTAGCCTTAGAAACCTATAACCCTGCCCGTCACCCACCAGCACTTCACCATTACACGTGGAAGTGATCTCCTCGAGAACGCTCAGCGTGCTTCGGGATAACCCAGCAAAGAGGGATGAGTGTACGTATACTCTAAAAGGACGGGTACAGGCTAGTTCTACCAGGGAGTACGCTGACCTGGTTGTGATCCTCAAGCCGTTAATCACGCCGTGAAACCTAGCGATATCGGTTAACCGCGTAACTTCCTTGCGTAGTTCTAGTCCTTGTTCGTCGACGGCATTTAAGATACGCCTCCACGTGAGCCTGATCCAGTCTTCGGAGGGTTTCACGTTCTTCAGTAGCATTGAAATCACGTTATTTGCTTTCACCAGTACTCCTTGCTTTTCCTGGTTATAACCAAGACCGTGAGTGGAATTGCGGTATAGTAGTGAATTCGGGGTCATCAATGTGAGTGCTGGAATCCCCATTTCCATGTAGGGGTGGCTTTCCAGGAGGAAGTGGTTGTAATTGACCGGTACATGCAGATCTTCAACATACTTGCTCAATATGGGATGCGCAGCAACTACGAGTTCTCCGTTAGATTGAAGCGGTCCTAGCGCGATCGCGTACAGCACTCGTTCAAGCACCCCTTTGCCTTTAAGCACTCTGAGTAAGTATCTCTCCCCCCACGTGTAGTGGTACTCGGTGAGGTCGAGGTCTCCCACCTCTCTCGCTGTGTACGAGATCATCGTTACGTTCACCGGAAGCTCCTGCCCCTTTAATTGCTTCGCCATTGAAAGTAGCATGTTCGTGGAGGTCATTTCAATGCCACCTATTATCGTGTCATGGTGAGATGTTATGTGGACTTCCAGCTCACTGTTGCCGTTTACGCCCGCCACAACCACTCGAGCTGTACCTCTCGCAATATTGGACTCCGCCTCTACATCCACGTAACTTGTAGAAATGAGCTTCGCCACTTCGAGGTCAACGCACAGGACCGGAACGCTCGGAGGCGTTGTAGGCAAGTAAGTGTAGCCGGGCGTGCCTAGTGCTACATCTGCCTTCAAAAGCCCACTTCTGGGGGTCACCAAGGCCACCGCAACGGGATTCTTCCTGCTGAGCAGGTAGACCGCTAACCTGAGCTCTTCATTTCTTCCAGGGTAGTTTATGAGAACGAATTTCCCCTCAATATTGGCTTCCAGCAACCCGTTGAGATCCCCGGACACTACGTTACCAGGCCTAACGCTCAACTTCGCAGGAGGGCTGTAAGGTAGTAGCACGCACGGTAACTCTTTACCATCCGCGATGACGGTGCATCTCCAGTTCCACGCATAGACCGGGACATCCACCACACTGACGTAGTCTGCAATACTGCGTAACGTACTTACAATGTGTTCAACGGCGCGTTTCTCAGCGCCGCTACCAGGCAGTATACTTTGTAATTGCAAACCGCCATCCCCCTTCTACTACTTGGCTTATATAAGCTGATTAACCGTTAAGTACACTGATGTCACGGTCTGTAATTCGTCACTAGAAACGTGGGGTTCCGGTTCTATGGCTAAACTGGTGGAGTTCGATAAGGTAAAGGACTTGGAAAATTTCATAAGGAAGCTTGGCGAAGCCGGTTACGTAGTCGAGCGCGGACCCCACGCTGTTTTGGAGGACCATAGCGAGATCACGACGTTGAAGGTGTACATGAACGGTAGAATGGTCGCGTACGTTGTCGCCCATTACATTACCCAGTACTACAGGGCCGTCGTGAGCGAGAGCTACAGTGATGATCAGGCATTTCTGAGTAAGCTATTCGAGATAAAGTACTCTGGGGAGAGGTGGAGCATCCCCGTTAACCCGGTTTACATAATCGTGTTCGAGGAGGGGCTAATGAGCACGCTAGAAAAATACGAAGACCTGTACCCCGTTCAGGATGGTGAAGGCCTGGTAGAGGCCTATAGGTCTAAGAACCCTAACTACAAGGTTATACCTAGAATCGTCGTGGCGAGACTTGTGAACCTCTCGTAGCTCAGCCCACTGTTACGCCTTCAATGCGCTCTCCCACCGCTTTTCCGCAGTACGGGCAGAATAGCGCGTCTAGCTGTATAGGCCTATTACACGCGGGGCAGGGTTTTGACCTGGTTATTGAGCCCCCGATTTTCTCCTCGTACTCACGCTTAATGTCATCTATGGTTATGTGAAGGTAGACTTGCGTAGTCCTAATGTCGCTGTGCCCTAGTAGCCTCTGGAGACTGGCTAGGCTCATGCCTCGCCTGATAGCTATAGTGGCAAAGGTGTGCCTAAGTACGTGCGGCCTAGTCTTAGAGGGGTCTACGCCTGCCCTCTTCGCCAGCCTTTTCAGCTTCTTGTAGAGTGCACTGTAGGATATCTTAAACAACCTGTCTCCAGGCTGGAGCCCGTTAAGTTTGATCCACGCACCTAGATATTCGAATACCTCGAGAGGGGCTGTTACGAGCCGTTCTTTACCGTACTTAGCTGACCGTACTCTTATGATCTGCTTACCGAGGTCTACATCCTCGACCTTTAGGTTGAGCAACTCTCTACTCCGAAGGCCCGTTGTCACGAGAAGGCTAACTATTAACTTGTCCACCGGCTTGCTGGCCGCGGCAAGCAATGCACCGACTTCCTCCTCGCTTAGGGCATCTACGCGGGCTGGCAACTTCTTAGTACCCAGCACTCTTATCCGCAAACCAAGCCACTTGAAAAACCTTCTCAACAGTACACTGTAATAGTGGAGCGTTACCTGCCACTTGTACTTATCACTAGTCTTAGCTCCTGTGAACCCGTTAGCTAGCCTTTCATTCCTCCACGCGATGACGTCTCTCACGGTGACCTCTCGGAGGGGTTTATTACGTGTAAAGGACATGAAATCCCTTATCGCGGCCATGTACGATTTAATGGTCTCTCTGGATGCGCCAGCAGCCCGTAAAGTGGACTCGAACTCCTTCAGTATGTCCTCATTACTTAGTTCCAGTACGCCGTCCGGCGCCTCGCCTAGATCGAGTTTCGGCACTAATGCCCCTTCGAGTAAATTGCTCATGTGGTTGCTTTAAAGGAGCGAAGCTTAAAGCATGGACTAAAAAGCTTTGTTTAGAGGAGTGACTGCATTTTCTCGCGGATAAGTAGTTCCGCCTGATCTCTTGGTAACTCCACGGGGGCGACTTTCTCTAGTTCTCCCACAACCCTGCTCGGCTCCTCGGCGAACATTCCAACTCTACCTCGGGACCTCGCGGTGTACCTTCTAGATACACCGCCGTAAACGACGATCGCGTCAATTAGCACCTCATCACCACTAGGAGATATTGTAACTATACCTATGGACTGCCCTTCTCTACTCGTCAGCTTTACGAGCACGCCTCCATCTATTGTTTCGCCTATCACATCCGCCGAACCCACAATGTCTGAGAGCTTTACGAGCCCCGGTTGAATGGCTGGTGAAGGAGGTATCGGTGGGGGCCCAATAGCTTCTTCGGCTTTTTCCTCCGGTACTTCGAAGGCCTTTACAGCTTCCTCTACCGCTTTGGGGGCTAATCTAAACGTCTCTAGTATGTGGCTAAGCCTGTTCCTCACAATGTCGTAAACAGCTCTCGTAACCTGCTCATCAGGCACCCTCTTAAAGGCCTCTACCCGTAGCGAGTTGTAATCCCACACAATCCTCCTATTGTGCGGATCTAGCGAATAGTTTATTCTCACCCTGACCACGTCACCCTTATCAATCTTCAGCTCGTTGACGAGAATATTGAATAAAACCACGTTTAGTTCAGCTGAGGCACGCGCGATCTCCTTAGTGAACTCCTTGTCCTGTTTAACGACATCTCTCAGCTGAGCAAACAGCGTTCTCCTGATCTTGCCGGAGTACGCTCCCGCTATTACTAGCCCACTACTCAGCTCTTTCGCCTCGGCTTGAGGATCCGCGCCCAAGAATTTTTCACCAATACTAACAGTAGTTAAGCCCATCTATATAAAGTTGCAAAACGCCAAGTAGCGACGTAGGTGGTAATGGTAACGCCCACGGGGAGCGGAATTAAATGCTATAAGATAAATGATAAAATAGAACTTAACAATCATGTCTACTGGGAGGGCGGTTTTTGTGAAACGTGAAGTCATGTACTCCGGTATCGTTATTAGTTTCGAGTATGATGATCGCGGAGAGCTACTGCTGTACATGTATGGCGAGGTAGAAGGGGAGGAAAGGTATTTTTACGTCAAGCCGGGGAGTGAGGAGGCGGAGAATTTCTTAAAGCTGGGTGTTGGGCAGAGCATTAAAGGTAAGGGTACAGTTATCTCGAAAGATCCACTCATAGTTTCCAGTTACTAGCGTGGTGGAGATCGTGAAACTCCTTCTAAAGCCTCCTAGAATAAAAGTTTTAGAAGCGGCCGGAGCTATAGGTGACGGTCGCATACTGATAGTTTCGAATAGCAAAGCCATCGTGAGATCCAGCATGGGTGACCGCGAGTACAAGGTAGTCCTGGTCCCCGGAGACTCCGGGGCGTATAGAGTTTATAGTAACGATAATGGAACTATTCACAGGGGGTACGTGGGATATCCAGTACTTGCATTCATGATGAAAACGGGGATTCTCCCAATGGACAACGACGTGGTCAGGGCCATGACCAACATTCCGTGGAAAGAGCTCAATGAGAGGTACCAAAAGTACTCTATAGTTGAGAGCATCGTGATATCGAGAGCTGAGAAATTAGGCGTGTCTAGGAACATCATAGACGACTACATCAACATAGTTTTCAAAAAACTCGGGCTAATGAAAGTGTATTTTGACGAATCACTAGCCTACACCTAACGTCACCTTGCCCTTAACAACTTTGAGGTAACCTCTTCTAGCTAGCGCGATCAGGATCATTCTCGCACGGTTTTTATCCACACCTAGCTCTTTTGAAACCACCAAAACAGCGTCTTTTACCCTCATTTCGCCGTAGGTTACCAGGGCGTTCTTCAAGGCGTCGTACGCTTTACCGTAAATACCTGGCGGGGATCCCACTACCCTAATGCGGCCTAGCTCCAGCACGATCCTGGCACTTATGCTCCTCTCGTAGCACGTTAACGCGTACTCACTAGTTCCCGGTATGCGGTTCAAGTGATACTTCACATAATCGCCCAGCCTACGTACCCCAAAGTACCTGGTAAAGACCACTACGTTCATTGCTTTGCAATGCGTTAACCCGCGAAGGCTTCTCGGCATGTACGCTACCACCAGGGCACTTGCATCGATACACGCGTTCTCGAGGTCACTCGTGACCGTAATTCTCTCGATCAGCTCTAACGGTGCGTAACGTTCGAGGTACCCGCGCTCATCCACGACTAAGACCCTTAAGCCGCGGTTAAGGGCTATTGAAATTAGAGTAAACGCGAATTTGAGCATGGCGTTTAAACTACGCGATATTATAATGCTTTTTTCGCATAAAACCTGCTCTAATATGTCCACCGTCTCTGGCATGAATGCCCCTCAACGGCAGTCTAACTAATAATGCATGTAGGGTAGTTAATTAGATTGGGGTGTGGGCGTGTTAGACGCGTACCTCAAGTGGACCGTGCAAGTAAAGCAGGCGATCGCTCTTTGGGGGGCATATACCGTGAAGGGGGCGTTCGACGAAGTGGTTGTAGCCGGTATGGGTGGTAGTGGAATCGTTGGCGACTACTTACAGGTACTCTCAACGGCGAGCGGCACTATACCCGTTTACGTCGTCAAGTCGCACACCGTTCCAGGCTTTATTGACAGGGGTACCTTATTTATCGCAGTAAGCTATAGTGGCGACACACTCGAAACCGTTCTCGCACTTAGGCATGCCCTTAGAAAACGCGTAACAGCTATAACGGTCTCGAGCGGTGGCGCGCTTCGAGAGGAAGCTCTAAAAAACAACTTGCTTCACATACCGCTACCCCAAGGCCTCCTACCTCGAGTGTCACTGCCCGCAATGCTCTACAGCGTTCTTGGAGTACTCGATGCCAGCGGCTACCCCGTGGTCCCGAAAGGTGAGGCAAGTGCCAGCGTAGAGTTCTTGGAGGAGTACATGGATGAGTGTGTGGAGGTGTCGGAAAACCTGGCTAACTGGCTCTTCGTAGACGTTGTCCTCGGGTCAAGGTTACCGGTTATAGCGTCTCACAGCCCATTAGAGGCACTCGCTATTAGAGGTAAAAACGAGTTTAACGAGAACAGCAAGCTCGTAGTTAAAGTAGACGTGGCCCCGGAGTGGATGCACAACGACATTGTAGGCTACGAGAAGCCGGTTTACAGGAAATACGGGGTACTGGAAATCGTAGATCCCGAGAACACCGTTGGGGTGAAACTCGTAAACTTCATGGAGAGGGTCTACTCGGAAAACAACGCCGTTTACTTTAGGCTCGAACTACGCGGTAGGAACATGCTAGAAAAGCTAATGTATGGAAGCCTGATTCTAGGACTTGCAAGTGTAAAGCTGGCAGAAAGGCGTTTACTTGATCCGGCCGAGACGAAAAGCATATTGCTGTACAAGAGGTCCGTAAGGGAGATCTTCTCCGAATAGTGTTTTACGACATCAGTATTAAAACCCTCGATACGAAAGAAGATTACTGGACTAAGGGGCCGTCGTCTAGCCTGGCTAGGATGCGGGGCTTGGGCCCCCGTGACCCGGGGTTCAAATCCCCGCGGCCCCATTGTAAGGTGTTGAGCTCGCCTTCCCATCCCGGTTGAGGACTTTGCAATCCGCCCTCTCATGCAGGTTAGAGGGATAAAAGAATTTGCGCGAGGTTTAAACTCTAACCGAAGTGAAGACTATTCTGGCCACTAGGTAACCTTCATCTACATGGTATTCAACACTACTTATTTTAGCTTCAACTCCGAGGCCTTTAAGTATATAAATGAGGTCTTCGACCCAGTCGATCACACCGCACGTTAGGCAAAAGGAGCCTTCAAACCTCACGATAGCCTCGTTGTCCTCGACTTTTTCTAGACGGCATTGAGCTTCCGCTCCTCTATACCTATTGTACGCCTCTATCGCATCAATTAGTAGTTCTTCGAGGTCCTGCCCACTCATTGCACCACCTACGCAACACGCAAGTACCCCGTTCTCATTTAATGTAAACGGCGTTAAAGCCTCTGCTTAGAATGCTTTAAGTGCCTTATTTACACCTATGGAGAACAGCCGGTACTGGTAGTTAATAGAATTGAGAGACCGCCGAGCGCTGGCTTTCGGTGTTAGTGCTTAATAGTGATGCCCCACCATTAAGTACTTGCCTCGACACCTGGTAGTCCGTGAAGGGCTTCGCGGATACTTAACTCGAATTGCATTCTAGGCGTACACGGATGTTCAAGTAGGTAAATGGCGATACTTAAATTACCACGCAAACTACATTATTACTGGGGTGTAGTTAGATGGATCAGGAGATTCTAGAGGCGTTGAATAAGCAGTTAAACCAGGAGCTCAGGAACGCGTACTTTTACCTGGCAATGGCGGCCCACTTCGATCACGCATCACTGAGCGGTTTCGCTCATTACTTCAAAGTACAGGCCCGTGAAGAGCTGGAACACGCCATGAAGATCTACGAGTATGTAAATGCGAGGGGAGCACGCGTAGAGTTACAAGACGTGACGGTAGCGAAAAAGGAGTGGAACAGCGTCTCAGAGGCGGTCAGGGACTTCTACGAGGCGGAGAGAGCGAACACACAAAGAATATGGAACCTGGTGGACTTAGCTAGGAGGCATGGAGATAAGGCAACGGAGGCGTTCTTGCAGTGGTTTGTGAATGAGCAGGTTGAGGAGGAGGAGCAAGCACTCGATCTGCTGAACAAGGTTGAAATGATCAAAGACAACGTTGCCGCATTACTAGCACTAGATAAGGTCTTATCCGAGAGGAAATGAGACTACTAGAGTTCAAGTGCTTTTTAGCCCCTTTTCATACCCCAAAGGCGCTCCATAAAGCTAACCGTAGTAGGCGTCTAGCACAAGCATTAGTATAAGCCCCACCATTAAACCCGCAGTAAACCGTATTTCTCTCCCCTCTTCATGGGTTTCTGGTATAATTTCGTGGCTTACAACATACATCATTGCCCCGGCAGCAAACGATAACATGTATGGAAGAAGTCCTCTGAAAGTGGTGACTAGCATTGCAGCGCCCGCTGCCGCTACCGGCTCTACGACTCCGCTAAGCATTACTAGGACTATAGCCTGCTTGAGGTCTCTTTTAAGAGAAATTAAGGGAAGGACTGTGGCTAGCCCTTCGGGCATGTTCTGTATGCCTATAGCTATGGCGAGTAAAACACCGCCCCTAGTAGACTCAACCATGGCTGCTCCTACGGCTGCGCCTTCGGGAATGTTATGAATTATCATTGCAAACGCGATGAGCCAGGCTACTTTTAGCTTCCTTTTAAGCTTCTCGGGGCCCTCATACCCCCTGGTCACGTGTTCGTGCGGCAATAGGCTGTTTACGATGTGAACGACCAACGCACCTACGAGGAAGCCGGCTGTAGCTGGGATCACTCCTCCTACCTCTAAAGCAGGCATCAGCAAGGAAGTAAAGGAAGCCGAGATCATGGTGCCCGCCGCAAAGCCCATACCATATGCTAGTGTTTTCTCGCGTACTCCAATCCCCACAAGGGCTGGGAGCGCGCCGCCGACCGTGAGTAGGAAGCCTATACACGCCGCTAAAAACGCTTGAACTACTAGCGAGGTCGTTATCTCCTGAATGCCCGCGACGAGTAGGTCTACCGGGCCCAATAGTAGCTGCCACCTACTGACCGGGAGATACCTGCTTAAGAACAAAATAAAAATGGGGTGCGTTCATGATGCTGGTTGCTAGCCACCTGGCGCCCCGTGCCAGGGGCTCTCCTTCCAGATCATTTGCCATAGTAGCTCTTCTGTAAGGGTTTCAGCCTCGGCTATATTGCCCTTAATGCTTAGTAGTAGCTTGTGATGCCTAGTCTCATCGTCTACTATCGCTGAGACCAGCAACTTTATCCTGGGGTCTCCACTTGATGATAGAATGTCCTTAGCCTTTTCAAGCATTTTCATCTCCGTTTCTATGTGCTTGCCCATTACTTCGGCAATTTCACCATACTCCTTTTCGCTAATGAATGGCTGCGTTTTTATTATTAGCTCTGTCATAGCTTTATACATCAATGCGTGCTTTTCAGAGTCCTTGGCGATGCTTTCGAGCAGGGCCCTCAGTGCGGGGTGTTTGATCGATTGAGCCAGCTTTTCAAGTTCCCTGGCGTACGTCTCTTCGAGCTGTGCGAGTTCGAGCAGTTCTCTAATGTCCACTTCGCACAACCTCCATTACGACTATCCCGTCGGGATTTCTAACCCTCACAGCCATCGTTGACCAGAGCCTAAATGCGTGGTAACCATCTTCTGGGCCGAGATAATCCACCTCGGCATCACCCCCATAGACAACATCTAGCACATCTGGCGTAGCCGAGATGACTAATGCCTTATCCTCCGGCACACCGCCGAAGACTACAACCTCGTCTACGAGCATCTTAATCCTTTCGAGATCCGTTACGCCGGTTTTCTCGCTAACGGCAAGTAGCTTGACGTAACGCGCTTGATTAATAATTAGCATGTAGGGTCGCCTGAAACCGCGTACTACGAGCTCTGACACCGCTTTAGCGATGTCCACTACGGATGCGCCTGGATCATCCCACGTACCTAGTGGTAGCCTTATCTTGCCTTCTCTCAGCAGAGTCTCAGTTACAGCCCTGTCCTCTTCGGTTGCTAGGCTTAGGGCAGCGCCAATGGCACCCGGCATCTCGATGTGCTGCCCTGTCTTAGCCGAGTAGTCTACTGCTCGCTGGGAGATTATAAATCGGTGGCTTATCTCGCAGAGTGGGATGATCGCTCTCTCGAGTTTTTCACCGGCACGCTCCACTGAAACGGAGTCCGCGCCTCGTCCAATCAAGGTTGTAGGTAGCTTCTTAGTTAATACTCTCGCGGAGCCCGTTAGCTTCTTAACCTCGCGCACAACAGTCTCTTCAAAACCACCGTTTCTACTAGGGCTATTCGCTGTCGAGCCGTTTCCAGGACCAGGTGCCTTTACTCCTGCCAGCTCTTTGACTTCTTCCTCGCCCTTCCTTAACTCCTCTACCTGCTCGGGATCGAGGTGTTTAAGTAAAGCTAAGAATTCACCAACGTGCGTTTTCTCCTCGCGAGCTATGTCCTCAAAAACCTTCTTAAACCTCTCATCGTCTACCGCCCTAGATAGCTGAAGGTAGAGGTTGATGGCGTCTAGCTCCGCGATGATTGAAAGCCTTAAGGCTTCCGCAACCTCTTCCCTAGAGAGCTTTTTACCGGGAACCAGGTCCAGGGGGTTCTTGGACATCAAGGCCGTTCACCAGCATTCGTGGAGGTGTGCCTCTTTAACCCCACTTGCCTTTTTTCAAGTGGGCTTCTAGCTCGGCCATGATCTTCTGAATGGCCACCGTGGCGAATTCCTTCTCCTCGCCCGCGATCTTCACGCATGCTGGGTCTAAGTTATCCTGGGCTATTTCCTCGGCCACGTTAAGTAGTTCCCTAAGAAGCGTCAAGGCCTTCATGTGAAGATAGTTTGATCTCCTGGACCTCGTGATGAGTTCCGCTTCTTTTTCTGAAAGTTGCTTGAATTGCTCCTTGGGGGCGCCGCACTTGGGGCATTTATCCGGTGGTTGTGGACCTTCAAAGACGTATCCACAAATCTGGCATTTCCAGAAAGGCACGTCATTTCACCTCAAAGACTATATAATACGGGGCACTTTAAAAACTTAACTGTTTAAAACGCGAACACGCTGTGATCATTTGTAAATTCTTAGCTTACTGTTAGCTATTCACGTTAGGTTGGCCTGTTTATAAACCCACGAAAACCAGCACAGGGGCGTTCTTTATATTAGGCGCATTACTAGTGTCCCAGGGAGCACCTCCGTCTCTGGCGCCTCAAGCAACTTCAGTCTCTACTGGTTTGTAGTGCTTGATGAATGTAGCGGAAGCGTTCATAAGTGCTACTGTATAGATCGGTGTGTGAAGACTACTCGATGGGGGTGAGAGCCCCGTAGAAGAGGTGTGGGCTCTCCTCGAGAACAGACCAAGGTGCGGAGTGTCAGGGGTCGCCCCGAACGCCTTTAAGGGTGATGCAACCCCGAGACCGATGCAGGGGAACAAAAACGAGGCGAGGAAATCAACCCGTATGAACTAGCATTAGAGCTGAACCCCTCTCGAAGTAGCACTCCACTATGAGAAGAGGTACCCATCCTGCTACCCCGAGGTGATACGAGAAGAAAGTGAATAAAGTAGCTTAGATACGAAGCTAGTGAAGCTGGACGGGCAAGACTACATGCTTGGTGGAAATTTTATTAGGAGATCCGCTTTATTTCGGATCTGTGGTCTAGGTGAGTACATGAAGAAACCTAGCAAAATGCCGCTAGGGGTTTTATTGGCTGCCCTGGTCTTCGTAGTCTTTGCCGTTACCGTTATTCTGGTTTTACCATCGCCACCTACCCCCGCTGGGGTCCGTGTTGAGGGGAAAGGCTTTGAGAGATACAGTGATTTTCTCGTTTATACAGCGGATATCTATGTAGGTGGAGAAGATGCTGGGACTATCTACGTTCGCATACCCCTTTACTACGGGACACGCCTACCACTTCTTATCTCCATTTCACACATCGACGACTCTACAATTAAGAGTTTGAGAATAGAGTTCGAGCCGCCACGAGAAGTGTCCCTGGAATTAGCTTGGCTACATACTACCATGAAATACCCTGTGAGGTACTATCAGGACGGCTGGAAAATCGTGTGGGAGTGTGATAGCATGGACATGCCCGCCACGTTGACCCTCGAGTTCGTACCACTCCACCCCAGGCCAGACTACTTCATGAGAACTACGATAACCCTGACTATGAACCTCAGCTACAAGGGCACTATTACCAGCGTTACCCATGTTGTACCGATTAGATATTAGTGGCGTGCAGGCCCTGATCCTGGATGGTAATGGGTTTCGAGGTCAGAGCCTCTAACTCGTATTCCCTAGGAAGTTACGAGAGTCGTTGCGGAACTCTCACGCCCTAAAGGATAATGATATTATTAAATCCCGGTACCTAGCTCGTTCTAAGTTACAACTAGGTGAGAATATGGGTGCTCATTCGGTAACGCGTAAAGTATCCGTTTCCGCGAAAATGCAAGCCTCGTAGAGCCTATGAATCCGCGGAGAGTACCGCCTTCTGGGAAATGCCTTTAACCGAAAGGAGCTGGTTGAAGGTACTTTACTCTCCGCTGTGTTCTGTGAGCTTCTTACTACGCAGACAGTAATGTTTCTATGAGTAACCATAGCCCTATGCAAACCAGTATCGTTGACGCGAGCACTTTCATCTTGCACCACGGCACCCCTTTACCAATGATCTTGGCGATGATTATTCCGAGGGCGTTAGCCATCGCGTAGCCTACGATGCCGCCTATCAACACGTAATGCGGGTACCCCGTAGCCAGTGTGACCGTAAATACCGTGAGCTGGGTTTTGTCACCCATTTCAGCGAGCACGACGGCGAGGAAGTATGGTGCCAGCCCTTTACGGAGCTCTCCGGGCTCCTCGCCGTCTCTGACGAGCATCCAAGCCCCTACGCCGATGAACAGGGCAGCTGCAATCACGTTGACCAGGAACCTGCTGATCACGTATCTCAGGGTCCACGCAACCATGACCGCTACGGTATTGGCTACCGTAAAGGCTAACGTAGAGAGTATTAAAATGACCGCGAAGCGCCTAGTTCGCATGGCTAGAGCTGCAGTGGAGATCATGGTCTTGTCGCCGAGTTCGGCTAGGAACACTGCCCCCGTCGTACTGCTGATCACGGTAATTGCCTGCATAGGGTCCACACCACGCACCCGTACTGTATATAGTTCTCGGGTTTTAAAGTAGTGGGGCGCTGAGTACCGTAGTAACGGATCAGGGCGTGGTGCGCTGTCCGCATACACGCTAAGAGCTAAAGTGCTCTAATGCCTCTAGGTAATGGGCCAGTCCACGCGAACCCGCATAAGTGATCTCAAGCCGCTTTGCGGGTTGCTGAAACCTGTCGGTAACAAAAAGTTATTAACTGAGCGAGGCCATATCATTACCGTGCATACCGCGGCTACCTGGACCTCGGTGTGCGTTTCATGGAAGCTGCGTTCACAACTGGGAACAGAGAGCTTGACGGGCTACTCGGAGGAATCCCTTCACGTTACATGCTCCTCGTCGTCGGCCACCCGGGATCGGGTAAGACGACTCTTGCTTCGCAAATATGCTACGCGAACACGCGTAAGGGCTACAAGTGCCTCTACGTGACGTTCTACGAGGAGAAGGATAAGCTGTACAGGCACATGAACATGCTTGGAATAAGACTTGCCGAGGCGGAGCGTAACGGGCTACTGACATACGCTAAGTTACCTGTCGCGGGTACGGATGAGATCCTAAACGCACTTACAGGGCTTATAAGCAGGGATAGCTACAAGGTCGTGGTAATAGATTCTGTGAACCCCGTTCTCGAATTAATTGAGAGAAAGAGGGCTCAGCGGGCCGTGCTACTAAATTTCTTCTACCAGTTAACGGGAATAATTGACGGGTTGCTGGTAATCGTGGCTGAGGTACCCTTGGGTAGGGAAGCGGTTGATCTAGGCGCAGTGGAGTTCGTTGCAGACGCTATATTCTATCTCAAGCACAGAATAGAGCGAGGGTTGGTGTCGCGCGTACTTGAAATAAGAAAGGTCCGGGAAGCACGCATCACTGTTGTGGAGTTACCGTTCACTATTGGTGAGGCAAAGGGTGTAAAGGTGTTCGTACCACCGAGGCCCGAAAGGCCTCTTACGACGCTGAGGGAGAGGCTAAAAGCCCTTAGAATATCCGAGAAGTTAACCGGGTACCTGTATAGAGGTGATATAGTCACCCACAGCTCGCCACCGCACATCCGTTCACCCCTAATTTACATACCTATCGTGGACATCGCCGTGGAAAACGACATGAAGGTTCTAATAATAACTTTCAGGTATTCGCGAGACGAGTACATGGACCTAGTACTCGGTACCATGGTAAATGGCTTTGGTCTAAGCGAAGGCGTGGCAAGGTGCATCTTGGAAAACTACTTCCACGTCGAGGCAGTGAACCCTTCTAGCTACTCGCTATCACAGTTATTCACGTACATAGTAGAGCTGATCGAAAGGCACGATCCAGGCGTGGTGGTTTTTCACGTACTCGAGGTCTTGTGGGCACAGACCCGTAATAAAGACGAGTTCTGGAACGTCTTGACAAACCTATTTACATGGCTTAAGAACGGGGGGAAGCTAACAGTACATTTAACTACCCGGGTAAGCCCCTACTGGATTAGAATGAACGAGGTGCTATCAGACGTCACAATTAGGTTTTACTGCAAGCCCCGTAGAGGTGGGTTTAAACAGGTGATGATTGTTTGGCGGCGCGGAAAGGCGCCCACACGAGTTGACCTCGATGAAGGGGAGTTAGTCGAGGAGATTAAGAGGAGCGCCCTAGTTTTCGCGGAGATCGTCAGGGGTAGGGTTAAGGCTTGTTCTAGTAGTGCTTAACAACGCAATAACGTACTGTTAGAAAGGAGACGTGTTTGCTGTGCTAGCAACCCGTTAGGCGCTTTCAGATGCGTGAAATCAGGTAGGGGAAACGATCTTCACTTTTCCGTCTACCGTCGTCTCATCACCGAGCCCTTTCAGGCTTAGAGAGGTTATTATTTTTACGCGCCTTAATCTCTAATTGGTGCTGTGAGTGGGTAAGCTCGACGTTGTACTAGCTGTGCTCGCGGCACTAGTGTCAGCCCTGACAGCTGTCGCCACACTCACCGGCGATGTGGCCCTCTGGGCTTGCTTAACCCGGCTCGGGGACGAAGAGCTCTACCTAGTCCTCGTGATACTAGCCTACTACCTGGCTCCCAGCACCGTTACGGGTTTTTCCATTCTAATTGCAGTGCTCTTATCGGGGTCGCTCAACGTAGCGTTAAAGTATACTCTCAACGCGCCCAGACCCTTAAACCCACTTGTAGAGGTCGAAGGCCCTGGTTTTCCTAGTGGGCATGCACAGGTCTCAACTGCTTTTTGGAGCGCCCTGGTCTTAGCGCGGAGGAGGCGTGGTTTGTTCGTGCTCTCCACCGCCGTGGTGGTAGCTGTTTCCCTAAGTAGGGTTTACCTAAGAGCGCACTACGCAATCGACGTCTTAGGCGGTGTGCTACTCGGCCTCCTAACCGGGATTTCACCGGGCGCTCTGCTATCTGCGCGGGTACGGGCCGGCCTCGCACTACGCAGCTACGTTCTAGTGGCTACGGCCCTGATCCTGGGGGTTTACAACACTCTCTACTTGAATGTAGAGCCGGGCTCTGCATGCGCGTTACTGGGCTTAAGCATTGCCACACTACTGGTGCCCTCTACTTACTTCTACCACGGTTACCCCTTAAACTTCGCTTCCGTTAGCTTCGCTAGAAGGCTCGCCGGCTTTGCGGCATCCGCTATTCTACTCGCTTTCGTGCACTACGTCCTCCCAGGAGGACTTTCAGCTCTCAGAGTACTCGGGTTCGCTGCAGGCGGTGCGGCATCGTTTGTGCTTATACCGGCATTGTTAGTCAAGTGGAAGGGTGGTTAATCCAGTTTACTCAGCCAGAACGCCGCCATGCCTATGAACATCGCTACTAGTGTTCTCTTCCTTGACTTTTCCGACACAACCTTGTTGAGGGCGTTTCTGTAGGCCTTTACCACGCTGTGAGCGTAGAGGGCTGTAGCCAGCGCCATTAAGGCCTTGTAGGCCGGTCCAGTACTTGTTGTAACCGTGTAAATACCTAACAGCGACCCCGCCAGACCTGTTATGAGCATTGCTCTAGAGGCCTTCTCGATGCCGAACACCGTTGCAACTGTCCTGTAACCGTGTTTTAAGTCCCCTTCAACGTCCTGTACCGCCTTGAGGATCTCCCTTCCCAGGTTCACCAGGACTATTACTGTGGAGAACAGCACCGTGAAGTAGAGGTCTCGGGGCGGTAAGCCCGCTACCACGTAACCGTAGACTACGGGCCCCGTCGTGGAGAGCGCCACTAGGGCGTGGCTCCACCAGCACCTTCTCAAAAAGCTGTAGGAGATCCCCACTACACAGTAGGCCGTTGAGACCACTAAGGCGCGCACGCCAATCAAAGCGTTAACGGCGATGGCCACCGTGACCATGAGTACGGCGAGGACCAGCGACAACCCAACTGCGGCGTCACCGCGTGGAAGGGGTTTCCAGGGCTTGTTAACCCTGTCTACTTCGAGATCTACGAGGTCGTTCACCGTCATTGAAGCCCCAGTGAGGAGGAAGCCCGTTAGAAACCCGGCTACTAGGAGGCTGTAATCAGCTGCATACTCGTGGTAGACGAGCACGGAAAATACTGCTCCAATGCCACTGAGAATGGCGTTGGGAAGCCTAATGAGCTCGATGTAGGCTTTCAGAGTCAAGTAGGTACCACCAGGTAGAGGTGTAAGGATAGGGGCTTGTAATAAAGTATTTGAGCGCTACAGAGGGGCCTGGAAAACCAGGCTTATACACAAACCCGCAGAACCAGCTTACCGTTAACGGGTAACCCGCCCCCGGGTAAGCTGTAGCTTCGGGCTTTTGGGAGCGGCAGGCTGAACCCCTCGAGGAAACCCTCTTGGGGCTCACACCCCCGCCCCATCAACCCCGTCTTCTACGGGAGCCCGTACCACCGGGACGTACGTCCCGGTGGAAGGCCGCCTCTTCTCGGGGAGGGGTTCCCGCTTAGATGCTTTCAGCGGTTACCCCCTACGGCGTGGCTGCCCGGCGTTGCCCACCAGGACAACCGGTACACCAGAGGCCGCGCCGCCCCGTTCCTCTCGTACTGAGGGCAGCTTCCCCTCAGGCGGCCCGCGCCCCCCGCGGGTAGAGCCCGACCTGTCTCACGACGGTCTAAACCCAGCTCACGTTCCCCTTTAATGGGCGGGCAGCCCCACCCTTGGGGGCTACTGCACCCCCAGGATGGGAAGAGCCGACGTCGATGTAGCAAACCGCGGGGTCGATGGGGACTCTCGCCCGCGACGACCCTGTTATCCTTGGGGTAACTTTTCTGTCATGCCCGGCCCCCACCA
>Ga0105162_1000062_pt1 | contig 68863 bp, 79 predicted proteins | sample JNZ201metaG_FD_81532 | JGI IMG/M metagenome (GOLD analysis project Ga0105162, IMG submission 81532) | Hot spring microbial communities from Jinze hot spring, China to study Microbial Dark Matter (Phase II) - JNZ 20120812A | ecosystem: Environmental > Aquatic > Thermal springs > Hot (42-90C) >...
CAAATATCGTTCGTAAACCCTTTAAACGTGTGCACATTCATAAAGTAAGACGACCTCGTTTTTTCAGGTTCTCAATTATTTTTCATTTCCTCCAACCAAACTCGATTAGAGAGCTATACAGGATAGGGTGTGCTATCTTAGCAGTTCATGATACATTCCGGCCATCGGATTCAAATACTTTGCGAACGAATTCTTTTGCTTTTTAGAAGATAGCTTTCTTGGTTCATGGTACGATATAATTCATATGCAGACTTCCCATCCTGGTAGGAATTGATAGTTACAATAAAAGTGAATGTCTACGACTATTCGAAGAATGGAATAAGAGCGTGCTTGACTTTTAAAGGTTTCTCTGGTAAGATTAAGATGTGGAATCCTTTAATTTCGCCCTGTGAGGCGAGAAAGGAGGAAAAAAGCATGGAAAAGCTCGATGTTTTAACCCTTTCTCCTGATTCTTCCGTTATTTCCGCAAAAAGTCTTCCCCTCTCAAAGCGGTTTATTCTCTCCCTCCAGCATTTTGTTGCAATGTTTGGTGCAACGGTACTTGTTCCCCTTCTAACTGGTCTTGATCCGTTAGTCGCATTGTTCACAGCTGGATTAGGAACTCTCGTGTTTCACTTTGTAACCGGAGGAGTTGTTCCTGTCTTTTTAGGCTCAAGTTTCGCGTTCATAGCTCCGGTAATGACGGTGAAGGAGAAGTTTGGTGATATCAGTTATTCGCTCGGTGGTATCGTGATAGCTGGATTGGTATACCTTGCGTTTGCCCTCCTTGTTAAATTAGCTGGACCTGATACGATAAAGAAGCTATTCCCTCCTGTTGTAACTGGCCCAATGATTGTGGTGATAGGCTTGGGACTGAGTCCTGTTGCGGTTAATATGGCCTCGTCAAATTGGCTTGTGGCCATTGTCGTTGTGTTAACGGTAATAGTTAGTGCAACCTTGTTTAGGGGGTTCTTCTCGCTCATTCCCGTGCTAACCGGAGTAGTCGTTGGTTACATTACTTCATCCGTGCTTGGTATAGTTGATTTTACTCCTATTAGAAACGCTCAATGGTTTAGCCTACCAAAATTTATGTTCCCAAAGTTCGATTGGAGCGCAATTAGCATTATTGCACCTGTTGCTTTTGTAACTGTAATGGAACACATTGGAGATATCACTACTAACGGCGCCGTGGTTCGAAAGAACTTCTTTGAAGAGCCTGGTGTTCACAGGACCTTGCTTGGAGATGGACTTGCGACAATGATAGCTGCGTTGATTGGAGGACCAGCCAACACAACCTATAGTGAGAACACCGGAGTGCTCGCAATTACGAAAGTTTACGATGCCTCGATCCTCAGAGGAGCTGCATTACTTGCAGTAGCTGTTGCTTTCATTTCTAAGTTCGGCGCGGTTCTTCAAACAATACCAACAGCTGTGATAGGCGGAGTCAGTCTTGTGCTGTTCGGAATGATTGCATCAATAGGCGTGAGGACGCTCGTGGAAGCAAGAGTTGACCTCTCGAAATCAAGGAATCTAATTATTGCAGCTCTAATCCTGACTCTTGGTATTGGTGGGGCGTCAATAAAGATTGGCGCGATTGAACTTAAGGGAATGGCATTGGCGGCAATAGTTGGCATAGTGGCTAATTTATTGATTCCCGAGAAGCTGGAAAATTGAGAGTTTCACAGGTGATAGCGGATGCTGGAGAGAAGTGAGTGCATAAAGCCGTGGGGGGTAACTCTAGGAATTGTTGGTGGCGGGCAACTGGGCAAGATGTTGTCACAGAGTGCTTCAAAACTTGGCTTTGAGGTGGTGGCACTGGATCCCTCGCCCAGTTGCCCCGTTTCTTCTTTTTGTAAGGAGTTAATAGTTGGAAGCCTCATGGATGAGGAGAAGATTTTTGAGCTTGCCAAGAAAAGTGATGTTGTAACGTATGAGATAGAGCATGTTAATACCGAAGCGTTGAAAAAACTCGAAAGCGATGGTTATCCAGTGTATCCGCAACCACACATTTTGAGTCTCATCAATGATAAGCTTAAGCAACGAGTCTTTTTGAGGTTGAAAGGATTTCCGGTTCCGGATTTTTGGGAACTGGATACAAGTAATGTTCATCGACTACGTTTTCCGTTTGTTCAGAAAGCTCAGTACGGTGGTTATGATGGTCGTGGTGTTGTGGTGGTAAGATCTATCGAAGACCTCGATAAGCTTCTTAATTGTCCGTCTTACGCGGAGGAGTTTGTTGAAATAGAAAAAGAAATCTCCGTGGTGGTCGTTCGTGGTATTCGAGGCCAGATAGCAGTTTATCCTGTCGTTGAAATGGTCTTTAAAGAAGGTGCAAACGTTCTCGAGATGCTTTTTTCACCTGCCGAATTGGCAAAAGAAATTGAAATGGTCGCCAAAGAATTGGCAATTTCAATTGTCGACGAACTGGATGGTGTTGGGGTCTTCGCGATTGAGATGTTCGTAACTCGGGAAGGAAAGATTTTTGTGAATGAAATTGCACCGCGCGTGCACAATTCTGGTCACCATACAATCGAATCCTGTGTGACGAGCCAGTTCGAACAACACATACGTGCTATAACTGGCTTACCTCTTGGAAGCACTGAGCAAATTCTCCCGGCCGCGATGGTAAATTTGCTTGGTGAGCCTGGATACAAAGGAAAACCTATCCTCCTTGGCATTGAAGAAGTTTTGAAAATTCCTGGAGTTCATGTTCACTTCTACGGGAAGAAAGAAACCAATCCATACCGAAAGATGGGGCATGTTACAATAGTTGGTAAGGATATCAACGAAGTCCGAAAGATAGCCAGTTTTGTGAGTGAAAGGTTGAAAGTAATAGGAGATGAGAAGATATGAATGAGCCAAAGGTCGGGATTATAATGGGCAGTGACTCGGATTTGCACGTGATGAAGGAAGCAGCTAAGGTTCTCGAGGAGTTTGGTGTGCCGTATGAAATTACTATCGTATCAGCACACAGAACTCCTGAAAGGATGTACGAATACGCGAAAACTGCCCGTAAGCGAGGGATAGAAGTTATTATTGCGGGGGCAGGTGGTGCTGCACATTTACCTGGGATGACTGCTTCGCTCACAACATTACCCGTCATCGGAGTGCCTGTGAAAGGCTCTTCTCTTGATGGTTTGGATTCATTGCTTTCGATAGTTCAAATGCCGCGAGGCGTTCCAGTTGCAACGGTAGCTATTAACAACGCGCAAAATGCTGGCCTACTCGCAGTTAGGATTTTGTCAATAAAATATCCAGAACTTGCAGAAAAGCTTGAACGCTATCGTCAAGAGATGTATGAAAAGGTTCTCGAAAAAGCTAAAGAAGTGGAGGAAGGATTTGGAAGGAACGGAGGTTGAATGAGATGTACGAGGGAAAGACGAAAATCGTTGAGGATGTGGGTGATGTAGTCATTTTGCACTTTAAAGATGATATCACCGCCGGAGATGGTGCAAAGCACGATGTTTTGCTAAATAAGGGGAGCATTTGCGCGGAAGTTACAGCACGATTGATGAAAATGCTATCTGAGAAAGGTGTTTATAATATGTTCTTGGAATTCATACCCCCAAGGAAGATAAAAGCCAGGAAGTTAAAGATGCTTCCTCTCGAAGTTATCGTTCGTTTCAAAAAAGCTGGTTCCTTTATTAGAAGGTACGGAGGTATTGAGGGAGAAGAGCTACCACAACCACTTGTGGAATTCACATACAAAAGTGATTCGTTGCATGACCCACTCGTGTGCGTTGAACATCTTGAGACCTTAGGGATTACTTCCAGGAAGGTTGCACAGGAGTTGATGGACAAAGCTGTGAAAACAGCAACGATTTTGAAGGAATTTTTCCAAGGTCATGGTTACGAGTTATGGGATATTAAGTTTGAATATGGACTGGACAAGGACGGAAATGTATGTTTGGGTGATGAAATTTCGCCTGATACACTGAGGTTACGCAAAGCTGGAGAAATATTTGACAAGGATGTTTACAGAAGAGATTTGGGAGACCCTATGGAAAGATACAAGGTGGTGTTGGAACTATGCCGAAGTATCAGTTTATGATCGACATTCAGTACAAAAGTAACGTCAGGGACCCACGAGGTGAGACGATAAAACGTGTACTCAACGAGGAGTACCAGATTCCCGTCACGTTGCTCAGACTTGGTAAATCTATTCGAATCGAGGTTGAAGCGGAAAATGAAGAGGAAGCTTTGAAAATGGTTCATGCAGCTTGTGAGCGTATTCTTGTGAACACCGTCACCGAGACATACGAGGTGAGAAGGATATGAGCTGCCCGAGGGCACAAGTGGTAGTGTACCCCGGGAGTAACTGCGACAGGGACGCCCTTTGGGCACTAAAGTACGTGGGGTTTGATACCGAGTTTATCGATGTTCGTAGCAAGATAAATGCTGATTTGGTAGTGCTTCCTGGAGGCTTTTCCTACGGTGATTACTTGCGTGTCGGGGCCGTCGCAGCACGCGAGCCAATTGCAAATGAAATCAGGCAGTTTGTTGAAAACGGCGGGTTTGTAATCGGTATTTGCAACGGATTCCAAATTCTCTTGGAAATGGAACTTTTAAGCGGTGCATTACTTCAGAATTCAAGTGGGCGTTTTATCTGCAAGATCGTTGAACTTGAAGTCGTTGATAACAGTAATCCATTCACGAGGTATTTTTTGAAAGGTGAAAGAATCCGTCTTCCCATCGCGCACGGATTTGGAAGGTATGTTAAAACGGAAGACGTTAACGTAGTTCTCAGGTACACTTCAGATGTGAATGGTTCAGATGAGCAAATTGCTGGCATCTCAAACTTTCGGGGTAACATATTTGGTCTGATGCCCCATCCAGAGAGAGCTGTTGAAAAGAACCTTGGCTCAGATGATGGACTCAGAGTGTTCTTGTCGATTTACAACTTCTTAAGAGGCAACTAGGGAGGAATTCCCAGATGAAGTACTTAGATATTTTGGAACGTAAGCTTGGACGTAAAGCAACGAGAGTTGAAATCGAAGCATTCACCGTAATGTGGAGCGAACACTGTGGTTACTCGCATACAAAGGGTTATATTCGAAAGCTGCCAAAAGTTGGAATAGGGGGAAATGCGGGAGTTGTGACACTGGATGACTATCACTTCTTGGCTTTCAAGATTGAGAGCCACAATCACCCCAGTGCGATAGAGCCTTACAACGGAGCCGCAACCGGAGTTGGTGGTATCATTCGCGACGTGCTTGCAATGGGAGCAAGACCAACAGCTATATTGGATTCGCTCCACATGGATAGGGTAATAGAAGGGATAATAGAGGGAATTGCCGACTACGGGAATTCCATTGGTGTTCCAACTGTTGGCGGTGAATTGCGGATTTCGAGGTTTTATAAGCACAACCCACTTGTAAACGTCATGGCAGTTGGTGTGGGAAGACACGAACATTTGATACCCTCAAAAGCCTCACGACCCGGACAGGTTATCGTGATATTCGGTGGTGCTACTGGACGCGATGGTATCCACGGTGCATCGTTCGCTTCGGAGGATCTAACAGGTGAGAAGGCAACGAAGTTGTCAATCCAAGTGGGCGATCCATTCGCGGAGAAATTGTTAATTGAGGCGTTCCTCGAAATGGTTGAAAAAGGGCTTGTTGAAGGTGCGCAAGACCTTGGAGCCGGTGGAGTACTATCGGCAACAAGTGAACTTGTCGCACGCTCCGGATTGGGGGCTGTTGTTCATCTTGACAAAGTACCGCTGAGAGAACCAGATATGAAACCGCTGGAGATTTTGATAAGTGAGAGCCAAGAACGAATGGCTGTTGTTACTTCTCCTGAAAAAGCGCAAGAGGTAATAAAAATAGCGAAAAAACACTTACTCTTCGCTGACGTAGTCGCTGAGGTGACCAATTCTGGTAAGTACGTAGCAATGTACAATGATGAGGTCATAATGGACGTCCCGGCAAAATTGCTTGAGGAGGCTCCAGAAGAAGAAATTTACGAATACACCCCGGCTCCCATGCCGAAGTTCAAGTGGATGAGATTCAAAGATGTCAATGCACGCGAAGTTTTTGAAAGATACGACTATATGGTTGGAACGGACACGATTATGCTTCCTGGTTTCGGACCGGCAATTATGCGGCTAAAAGGTTCAGATATTGGCTATTCTTTAACGGTTCACAGCCGAGCAGATTTGGCGGTTCAGGATCCGTACTGGGGAGCATTTATTACAGTTTTAGAGAGTGTGAGGAAGACGTTGAGTTCTGGTGCGAAACCAATCGGCATCACCGACGGAATAAATTATCCTGATCCTGATGTTGAGCCTTTGGGGCTTGCCGCTCAGATGAGAGGACTTAAGGATGCTTGCGAATTTGCTGGCGTTGGCGTAGCTTCCGGTAACGCATCGCTATACAACACTTACATGGGCAGGGGAATTCCACCGACGTTGATAGTCGGAATGGTTGGAAAGGTTGAGAATCTAAACGTACCGAGACCGAAAAAGGGACCGATATACGTGGTAGGTTTTCCAGATTTTGAACTTTTCAGAGAGAAAGAACTTTGGAGAGAAATCTCAAACATCGTTGCGCAAGGAAGCTTAGTTATCTCAAAATCTGATTATCGGAATGTATCAACCCTAAAAGATACTTTTAAAGAGCACGGATTTGAAATCCACTATAAGCCCCCAACTCACGAACCTGTACATCAAATGGTACTTGTTTTTGGTGAAGTTAAGACAAAGCTTCCAAAGAGAAGAGTTGGTTATGTGATCTGATAGGCAAAAAAGAATTAAACTCCCGGCGCATATGCGCCGGCTTTTCTTTCTAAATTCAAGCCTTCTAACCTGGGTTACAGGTGTGTTAAAACCCTTTGGCACCAATTTTAGAAAAGTGATATATAATTGAGTTTGGAGTAAAGCATTTATATTCCCATGCTCGTCAAGGGGAGGGGAAAGACATGAGGAAGTGGCTCGTAGTACTTTTAGCGGTTATTTTGGTCGTCTTCGTTCTTGCCGAAGGTAAAGAACACGTTCACGATGAGGAATGCGGTTGTGAGATTGTGGATGCAAGAGACATAAGTTTGGAGGAAACAAAAACAGTTCTCGAAGAATCAGAATTCAACTTTGAAGAACTGGCCGAGAAAATATCCATCCTTGAGGAGAACTTGAGTTTGGTCTACGAAATCCTTGGAACAAAAGCGCAAATCGAAGATATTGAAACTTACAGAGAAGAGATTCAAGCCATCCTCGATGAACTGGAAACCAGGTTACTTAACGTTGAAAGTATAGTACAAAATGGTCTCCCATCTATTAGCAGCCTCGTTTACGAACTCTCCTCCAATCTCGCCGAGCTTGAAGAGAAGTTGACATTCTACGTTCAGGTCTCCCTTAACGAGCTCAAGGAAGAAATTATGGCAACGGTAACCGATGAACTAAGCGAGAGGATGACCGTTCTCGAAGATATTAAGCTAGCACTCGATATTCACGACAGCGACATACTAAAAATTTACGAAACGCTTGGAAGCTTAACTGAGAAACTATCTGAACTTGAAAAAGTTCTCGAAATAACCGTCGGTATGGATGAAGCACTTGAGTTGCTGTCTTTGAAACTCGAGTTGCATGACCAGGATATAGTTAACATCTACGATAATTTGGCAAACAAAGCGGATCGCTCAGAACTGGAAGAACTTGAGACGAGATTGACCAAGCTCATTGAGCAAACAAACGGCGAAGCTGAGTCGTGGATAAAAGATAGGTTCGAGCTTTTAGAGGAATACGTGAACATGGTTTATGAAGTAGCCAACTCAAAAATTTCAATTTCGGACGTCGAAGAAATGTTCGAGCCAATGAAAGCTGAGATTGAAAAGCTGACAAGCGAACTTTCCGAGATTGCTCAAAAACTCGGCGAACAAGATGTTGATATAATAAAACTTTACGATGCGGTGGCAAAACTGGCAGAGGAACTAGGGTACGTAAGTGAAAGGTTGGGAAAACTTGAAAGCATAGTGAATGAACTAAGAAGTAAGTAAATGTTGGGCACACTTTACAACTTCTTTAGTGTCAACAACGTTAAGTCCTCGCTTGTTCAAGTTATTCCAAAGTTCATTTATCTGCTTACTATTTTCCACGAAAATTTTCAGCAATTCTGGATCGAAGTGTTCGGGACGGGTTCGCCCGTCCCCTTTTGCTATTATTTCAAGGGCTTCTTCGTGTGTCAGCGCTTCCTTGTAAGGTCTGTGTGAACAAAGTGCATCATAAACATCCACGAGGGCAACAATACGGGCTTCAATGGGAATTTCTTCTCCTTTCAAGCCAAACGGATAGCCGGAACCATCGTACTTTTCATGATGGTAAAGCGCAATTTTTCTTGCAACATCGAAGTAATCACTGTCACCCAAGATCATGGCGCCATAAATCGTGTGTTTTTTCATCTCTTCAAACTCTTCGGATGATAGGTTACTTGTTTTATTAATGAGCTCCTTCGGTATACGAATTTTACCTATGTCATGAAGCGGCGCAAAGAGCCTGATTTTGTAAACGAATTCGGATGGAAGCCCCAATTTTTTAGCGAGGTACGCTGAAAGTCCTCCAACCCTTTCAGTGTGATTTCCCGTCTCTTCATCGTAGCTTTCCGCAATGAGAGCCAATTGTCTGGCAAAAGACATGTACGTATCTTCAAGCTTAGCCGAGAGTTCCTCTAAAGTCCTGTACGATTCTTGGAGATTCTCGTTAGATGCGCGTAGTTCCTCCATCGCTGCTGAAAGCTCAGTTCTTAGTTCTTGGTACTCTTTCAGCAACGCTCGAACTTCGTCAATTCTGGAATCGGGAAGGACATCTTCAGAAAATTCTCCGCGCTGTGAAGTCTTTCTCATTGTTTCAATGAGTGCTTTAAATGGGTTGGAGATTTCTTCGGAAAATTTGTTCGAAGTGTGTGATACTACGAGCGTTACAATCAAGGTGAGCAAGATGATGAGAGCAAAACCAATAAAGAACGGATAAAGAATCTTTTCGAGGTTAAACGAAACAACGATGGCCAAGGGAGCTAAAACTGTTTTTCGATTCTCAATGAAGAGTACATCCGCGTATAAAACGGTGGGAACTCGGTGAAGAACCTTTAAACCTCTTTCTCTTAGAACTTCTTTCAGTAATTCATTTAACTTACTTTTTTCTATTTCTTGTACGCGTCTTTGTAAGATAGAAAAGACTTCATGTAGGTCTGCATCGTACAGCCCGAGAGATTCGATTCCCAAGCCCTGCAGAAGTTATTCAGTACCAGAGAAAGCGCTGTCAATTTTGAGTCTTTTTTCATCCAGACGCATGATATAGAACTTTGATTGGACTCTTACGTAAATATTCCATCTTTCGTGAGTTTCTTCTCCAGAAGGTAATCAACCGGACTTCTTAACCTATCTCTCACACAATCTGGAACGTGCGACACTGGTATTTGTTCTAAGGTATAACGATTCAAGTCATCTAAACCGTAGCTTGCAAGCGAGTTAGCCAGAAAGTGCTCAAATTTGTTTGGTTCCGCTGCAAGCCTCTTAAATATTCTATCGAGCATGTAGATGAAGGATTTTTCTTCACTCATAAAAAAGTCGGTGGCGACCTTCTCAATTTGCGCAACCGAAAGAGTGAAATTTTTTCTCACTTGGTGAATGTAATGGTGATAGACATAAAAAAAGACGAATAGATAAACTAGAAAAATAGGCACCACTGACAACACGATTACGAGCCTAAACTTTTTTGCCAGTGTCTCTTTCAAAGTCATACAGCATCACTCGCTTTCGTTACACCACCTCAAACAAAGTTTGCCTTGTCCCTTTGCACTTATCTTAAGCTTTGTCATACTCTGTACCTTCCAACTACTTCTTTAAGCTTTTGAGCGTTTGCAGCTATTGACTGCGACATTGCGGCGATTTGCTCAATTGCGCCCGCGACTTTTTCAACATTTTCGTGAACAACTCTCACGTTATTGGAGATAGCTTCCACATTCTTTGCGTTTTCGGACGTGGCTTGGGCGATTTCATCTGCAGCAGCCGTTTGTTCTTCCACTGCCGCAGCGATGTCCTGCATCATGTTGTTAATCTTCTCAATTGCTTCAATTATCTCGTCAATCATCGTGTCGGCTTTACCAACAAGCTTATTACCTTCATCAACCCTCGCAACAATTGTTTCCGAAACTCTACTTGCGTTCTCGGCAATACTTCGTATCTCTTGAACTACCTTTCTGACATTGTCCGAAGCTCTCTTACTCTCTTCGGCAAGTTTTCTGATTTCATCAGCGACTACCGCAAAGCCCCTACCAGCTTCTCCAGCTCGAGCCGCTTCAATTGCTGCGTTCAGTGCAAGTAAGTTGGTTTGCTCAGCAATGGTGTTTATCGTATCTACAAATCCAGAGATTTCTTCCGCTCCCCTGTTGAAACTTTCAACAACCTTTTCGACTTCTCTCGTAGAGGCCGCAATTTCTTTGGTCGTCGTAATTACCTGCTTCAGCACATTACCAGCGTCCTTTGCAAGTTTTGCACTGTCATTGGCAAATAATGCTGAATACTGTGCATTGTGGGCAATATTCTTCGTTGCACTACTAATTTCCTCGACTCCAGCAGTCGTTTCTTCGATTGCTGCTGAGATGCTTTCAACTCTTGAAGTAATTTGGTTCATCTAATCGACGATAATTGTCATGTACCTTGCAATGGATTCGTTCTCGGAGCTCAGCTTGGTTACACTGTCCGCAACCATTACCGCCTCATTGTGCACTTGCCTTAAATTGTTTCGCAAGTATTCCATGGAAGCTTTAAACTCGTTAAGAAGTGTTCCAAGTTCGTCCTGCCTGTGAACTTCTTTAATCTCAATCGTAAGGTCGTTCTTTCTTAGCGATTTTGAAGCTTCCAGGACCGGTTGTAAATACCTCAGCCAGTGAGACACAAACAAGAGTATCACAGCACTGCTGCTCACAAGAACAACAATCGGCACAAGGTACGAGATAACGTTTATCCTCTTTCTAAACACGTTGATCTTCTGCTCAAAATTTACCCTTTCCCTTTCAAACTGAGAAACAATCTCTTCCTGGTCGAGAGTTTTAACTATCATACCGTAGTTCTCAAGCACGCTTTCAAAATCCCTCACGGAACGTCTGAAAACACTTCCTCCGTATATTCCCACAAGAAAGAGCACCAACATCGGCAACAAACTTATCAAGAGAAACTTAACCTTCAAACTTATCGTACTCACCTCCCCCAGGCAAGTGCTTGCACAACTTGTACACCTTACAACACATACCTTCGGCCAACGATATGCTACCATATTATCACTCTTATACAAAGAGTGCTAATAAAAATTTGATAAAAACCGGGGAACAATTCCCCGGTTTTTGGTTTTTCGAGTTTTATTTTGGTCTGGGCGGTGGGACTTGAACCCACGACCACCAGATCCCGATTCTGGCGTTCTAGCCATCTGAACTACGCCCAGAGTTTCAATTTTTTTAGTGCATATAGAATTATAGCACAATCTTTTTGCCTTGCAAGGGGGAAGTTGTGAAACTTATTATGACGTAATAATCACTTGAGCTTTGCAATTTTGTCCATTATTCAGGCTTCAAATATCTTCAGCAGTAGAAAAGAGGAATTTTGTTATGTTATGGTGATTCATAAGGAGATAATTTGTGAAAAAATCGTCGGCGGGCTATTTGGAAGTTCGTCTTTTCTTCCAAAAAATCTCAACCAAGTGGTATAATTTTTTGATGAATGTTGGCAAGGAGGTTGTCGTGCAGATGACAAATTTTTCAGTTCTGATCGTCGATGACTCGAAAATCGTACGTACACAAATGAGATCTATTTTAAACAGCGTCCAGTTTGAGGGTGAAAAACTTGAAATAGAAGAAGCCGAAGGGTTTGAAGATTTTAAGAGAAAGTATCAGCCAGGAAAATATGCGTTGGTGTTAACAGATTTGGTTATGGAAGATGAACTGTCAGGAATAAAGGTAGTTAACCACATCCGTCACGAACTTGGTGATGCTAAAACCAGAATTGTATTGATGACAGCGAATCCAGAGAAAGTTCCACTGGAGCTACTTGAAAATGACTGCGATGTGAATTACTTCCTTGAAAAGAAAACACTCTCCGAGCTTTCCTTAAAAATTTCAGTGATTGCCATGCTGAAGGCATACAAAAACGTTATCGCATTTGAAAGAGCTCTCGGAGCTATTGAAAACATTGTAGAAAGTTCCAAAGCTCAGCCGTTGGAGGAGAGCCTAATTCAAACCTTTTTTCAAATTCGTTCCTTCCTTCTGCTCAAGAATCCCGCATTCGAAGTGGGGGGCGTAATTTTTCTTGACGGTGTAAAGATATTCCCACCGGAGTTCGTCGCAAGGCAGAAAGCAGTGAACAGCTATAAGCATGTCTTCGAAACGGATATTCTCGGAAAAAGAGTTAAAATGGAGGTCACATCCAGCAAGCGACTATCGGATGTTGATGTGGATTATATAAACTCGCTCCTTTCAAGCTTAAAGAGAGCGTATTTTTACTCAGAAATGTCTGAAATTGAATCCGATTTGGTTTTAAGACTTGCAAACTTGATCGAGGTACGCTCTGAAGAAACGGGAAACCATGTAAAAAGAGTAGCCGAAATTTCCTATCTCCTTGCAATCCAAAGTGGGTTTGATCCTTCACAAGCAAATCTCTTAAGGCAAGCATCTGCTCTTCACGACATCGGAAAAGTTGGAATCCCGGATCACATCTTAAATAAGCCGGGAAAGCTCGATGAAAAGGAATTTGCAATAATCAAGGAACATACGTTAATTGGTTTTGAGATATTGCGTAACTCAAGACTAAAAACTTTTGAACTTGGGGCTCTTGTGGCACTCCAACACCATGAGAGATGGGATGGAACCGGATATCCTTACGGTTTATGTGGAAACGAGATAGCACTGGAAGCACGGATTGTTGAGCTCGCGGATGTTTTTGAGGCTTTGACACACGATCGATGTTATCGTCCTGCTTGGCCTGTTGAAAAGGCCGTTGAGTACATTACTGAGATGAGTGGTAAGCACTTCGATCCTAATCTGGTAGAAGTTTTCAGAAAGAAGCTAAGGGATGTACTGGATATCATTAAAGCTTTTAGGGATTGAGGGGCTCTGCTGAGTCATTTGGAAAATGTGAATCCAAAAAGGCCAAACTTGACTGAGTAAGAGTTTTCCGGAACATTTTGGACGTGGATTTCTTTACATCGCATGTCTTTATCTATGTTCATTTAATGAACGTATGCGTTTGTGATTTACTTTTTCTTTAGAATGATATTTTGACTCAAAAGCCGACTCATGATTTTTGAGTTTGACAGTGGGAGCGTCTTAGCATGTTTTGGTCTCTCTAAATAGTTTCAGTTCAAGACCTGCGCAACCTATTTTAAGTTTGAAAGCTGACTTGTAATCTCTTAATCAAATAAAATCAGGTCTTAGCGGAACGATTTTTCACAAGAGATAAATCGCACTTGCATTGAGGAGGTTAAAGGGAAGTACGCAAGCTAGCAACGGAGTTTAAATTAACAATAGCGTTTTTAAAATCCGGAGGAATCCTAGCAATAAATCTCATTTTTTCACCAGTGCGCGGATGATAGAATGCAAGCATCAGCGCGTGTAACATTTGTCTTTTAATGCCGTATATCTCGTCTTCTCTCGCTCTTCCGTAAACTTCGTCTCCCATTAGCGGATGACCGATATATTTCATATGGACTCGTATCTGATGTGTTCTTCCCGTCTTTGGATAAGCAAAGACCAAAGCCGCGAAGTTTCCAAAACGTCTGACAACGCGATAGTACGTCACAGCCGGTTTTCCTAGCGGACCGTTTGTGGCAGTCATCTTTACTCTCAGAACCGGATTTCTCGCAATGCTGATTTCTATAACTCCTTCACTTTTTTCCGGTACACCTTTAACCAAGCACACGTAGAGTTTTTCCGTAACCCTGTCTTTGAACTGTTTTGTGAGTGACTGGTGTGCCAAATCGTTCTTGGCGATGACCATCACTCCGCTTGTATCCTTATCGAGCCTGTGGACAATTCCCGGTCTAAGAACACCGCCAATTCCTTGGAGGTCTTTGCAATGATAAAGTACAGCATTGACAATTGTACCTGAGGTATGAGATGGAATCGGGTGAGTTATGATACCAGGTTGCTTGTTTATAACGATAATATCTTTGTCTTCGTAAATGATGTCAAGAGGTATATTCTCCGGTAGAACCTCGGGCATTTGAGGTTTCTCCGGAAGATTCAAGGTAATTGTATCCCCAGTCTTCACCCTGTAGCTGGGCTTCTTCGAAGTCCCATTCACCAAGATTTCTCCACTCTTTATTGCTTTCTGTATAAAGGTTCTGGAAACCCAATCTGGGGCTTTTTCGAGCACAAATTTGTCCAAGCGCCATCCGCTTTCTCTCGATGTTACCCGTAGTTCCACCATACGTCCTCCGCCGTTTTGCTTTCGCTTCCTCCTTTTCGTACTTTAGGACCTCGATGAGTAGCCCAATACTACCAATGAATATGAACACATCAGCCAAGTTATATACTGTTGGCCAGTATTTCATCGTCAAGAAGTCAATCACATATCCAAATCTTATGCGGTCAATGAGGTTTCCCAATGCACCACCTATCACGAGAGCCAGTAAAAGCTCTGTTGTCCGCTTAATTTTAATAAATAGTGGCACGACTGAGAGTGCCACTATTATTAATAAAGAAAGATATATGACGACTTCTTTTACGCCCGGAAATAACCCGAAAGCAATTCCTCTGTTCGTCGCGTACGTTAGATACAAGAAGTTGAACAACTGGATATAAGAGCCTTGAAGGTAGAGATATGCAAAATGTTTGGTGATCTGATCTGCTGTCAGAGCTATGACTATCCAAAACATCCGTCGTTTTCCTTTCCAAATTAGGTAACTTTTCGGTATATGAATGGCGAAGCAACTTCCAACCCAATGGCTTTGTAGTTAAAGATTCTTTCCGTGTTTCCCACGAAGAGAATGCCACCAGTCCGTAAGCTCTCTGAAAACTTTTTGTACAACTGATCCTTTGCCTCCATCTCAAAGTAAATCACAACGTTTCTACACACGATTAGGTCAAATCCTTTTTCGAAAGGATCCTGGAGGAGATTATGTCTTTTGAACTGGACACGTGCTTTCACATTTGGCTTGACTGTGTATCTGCCATCTCGAACTATGAAATATTTTTGGATGTACTCAGGAGGAGTACTTGCCATTGAACGTTCGTCGTATTCCCCAATCTGTGCTTTTGTGAGTACACCTATATCTATATCCGTCGCTAATATTCTCGCAGTTGGTGGTGCTTTAAGTTCTTCGAGTAATATAGCAAGCGAATACGGTTCCTCACCCGAGGAACACCCAGCACTCCAAGCTCTGAACCTAGGACCACTCTCTCTTAGGAGCTCCGGTAAGAACTTTTCTTTTAACTCTTGCCATTTTTCGGGATTGCGGAAGAACTCTGTCACATTGATTGTAAGCTTGTCAAGGAACTCATCTTTCTTCTTCGGGTCTTTTTGAATGAGATCAAGGTATTCTTTGTAGGATTTGCAACTGTATTTTCTGATAAGCATTTCAATGCGACGTTTCATTCTTTCCGGTTTGTAACCAGAAAGATCCAATCCCATGGTATCCCTGATTTTTTGCACGAACCATTCAAACTCTTCCCACGGAAGTTCTGGAATCTCACCAAATTGGGAAGTTGAAAGCCACACGAACTTTTTCTCTTTCGAGTCGTCCAGTGACATTTAAATCACCCACTTTCCATGTTACGCCTCCAACAAGACCAGAATACTTATCGGAGGAGAACATCAAAGTTACGTTCTCCAAAGTGATGTAAAAACCATACGCCAGGTTTAACTCAAGGTTCGAGTCAAGATAAGCGAGTAAGTAAACCATCCAGTCTTTTTGTGGATAGAAGAATCCAAGTCCCCTTTTACTTCCCATGTACAAATAGAGAAATTTACCGACCCCAACACTTAAATTAGTTCCGTCGCGCTCGAAAAAGGTTTCCAAAACCTTGAAATCAAGAGTGACGTGGAGCCTATCGCCGTTACCTAAAACCGAAAGAAATTCACCTTTGTGAAAAACATACTCGTCAACATATCCAGTGTTAACCCATGATGCATACCAACTTCTTTTTGCTGGGTTTAGGAATGTTGTGAAAGGTACATTAACTCCCAGAATTGAGTATCTAACGACGTACGGTTCACTTTCGAAGTTGAAATGTTCAATCAAATTATCAAAGTTTGGTTTAAGCTGTGGAAAACCACTTTTGAATGCTAAATCAACGTTAGCATTGAGACCAATGTCAAATTTCCAGAATTTGACGCGCGCCTTGGCCAATATCCCCCATGAAGTATCAAAGGGAGAAACACTCAAAAAGAGTGTTTCTCCCACTATCATGACAGCGAAAACTACTGTCAGGAACAAAATCCAAACTTTCAAACCCAGTTTACTTTCTAAAAACATGAAATGCTTGTCAACCCTCGAGTTTCTGCATGATAGCTTCGAGTTCGGCATCATCAATTTCGAAGTTCCCAAACACTTCCTGAACATCGTCGTTGTCTTCAAGTATATCGATAAGTTTGAGAACTTTTTCGGCATCTGCACCAGTAACTTTTACGGTATTCTTCGGTTTGTAGGTTATCTTAGCTGTGCCCTCAAAACCGTTTTTAGCTAGGGCTTCTTTGAGATCGGACAAGTTTTCTGGAGCGGTGTAAACGAGCACAGGATCTCCTTCTTCAATATCTTCGGCACCAGCGTCGATTGCCATAAGCATGAACTCGTCCATGTTGGAAACCTTTTCAGCTGGAATTTCAATGACACCCTTCCTTTCGAAAATCCAAGCAACAGAACCACTTTCCGCTAACGAACCACCGTTTTTGCTCAACAAGTGCCTAAGTTCCTGTGCTGTTCGGTTTTTATTGTCGGTTAACGCCAAAATGTAAAGTGCAACACCACCTGGAGCGTAAGCTTCGTATATAACTTCTTCGTACTTTTCGCCTTCGAGCTCTCCAGTACCTTTCTTGATGGACCTTTCTATAGTTTCCTTGGGCATGTTTGCCTCTTTTGCTTTTTCAAGAACAGCCCTCAACCTCGGGTTCGTATCGGGGTTTCCGCCACCTTCCCTTGCTGCCACGATTATTTCCCTGATGATCTTTGTGAAAATCTTCGACCTCTTAGCGTCCTGCGCAGCTTTCCTATGCTTAATATTTGCCCATTTGTTGTGCCCAGACATGTGTTTTACCTCCCTCTCGAAATATTTCGGGCATTCCAGCTTTCTACATGCATTGATTCGCCAAAATCTGTTACCAAGTTACCCACGCCTTTCACCAGGCATTATTACTTTATCTATTATACCATATTCCAGAGCCTCTTGGGCACTCATGAAGAAATCACGGTCCGTATCCTTCTCGATTCTCTCGATAGGTTGGCCCGTATGGTGGCTTAGGATTTCATTAAGCATGTGTTTTATTCTTAGTAATTCCTTGGTAAGTATTTCAACATCTTTCGCAGTTCCGGCAGCACCTCCGAGTGGTTGATGAATCATAATTCGGCTGTGCGGGAGTGCGAAACGTTTTCCCTTCGTACCAGCAGCAAGAAGTATCGCACCCATTGAAGCAGCCTGACCAATGCATATCGTAGTCACATCGCATTTCACGTACTGCATCGTATCGTAAATTGCCAAGCCAGCCGTGACTTCGCCACCGGGTGAGTTGATGTAAAGTTGAATGTCCTTATCCGGATTCTCTGCTTCTAAGAAGAGAAGCTGGGCAACGACAAGATTAGCAACGTGGTCATCAATCGCCGTTCCAAGAAAAATAATCCTATCTTTTAGTAACCTCGAGTAAATATCGTACGCACGTTCGTACCTACCTGTCGATTCGATGACTATGGGTACGTACTGGCTCACAATCCTCTTTAATTCTTTCTCCCTATCCATAATTTCACCCCAGCATCGGTGTCAATGGTTATTCTCCACCCTCACCGTTACTTCTGTCCTCTTTTTTTAAGCTTACCTCTTCAATCGTCAGTTTGTCAAGAATGACTTTCAGCACCTTTTCAGCCAAGAGCTGGATAGTTACGTCATCTCTAAACTGTCTGTTAGTCCGGTAAGTGGCTTCTATCTTGTCTGGGCTAACTCCCCATTTTGGGGCCATCCTTTCTGCGTATGCTTTGAGGTCTTCAGCTCCAACCTTTATATCGTACTCTTTCGCAAGTTTCTTGAGTGCAAGGTTTCGTTTAGCTGTTTCAAGAAACGTTTCGTTGATGTGTTCGACCATCTTTTCGTAACTTTCAAACTTACTGAGGTACTGCTCGTATTTTCCTTCTTCTTTTAAACCATCTATTGTATCTTCAGCGAAGCGATGAATTGTTTTGTCACTGATATCCATTTCGGTTGCTCCAGCCAGCTGATTGAGAAACTGCTCAACAAAACTTTCCAGAAGCTCTTGGTCGTATATCTTCTTTCCTTCTTCTCGTGCCTTTTCTTCGAACTGCGTCACCGTCTCAACGTTTTCCATACCCAAACCTTTGACAAACTCGTCGGTAAATTCTGGTACTAATCTTTTGTATATCTGAGTAACCTCAAGAATGTACTTATAGACCAAATCCTTTCCATCCGCAGTTTTAAATGTTTTCTCGAATTCCACAACGTCTCCGGCTTTTCTACCGATGAGGTTTTGAATGACATCCCGTTTGTCGTCCTCAAATATGATGTAATTCTTCTCTTCATCGCTTCTAACTTCTTTATCATCCCTTAATACGCGTTCCTTCACAACCACCTGGTCTCCGATCTCTGCCGGGCCTTCTTTCGGTTCAAGAGTAACGTTCTGCTCAAGGATGAATTTCTTCTTAAACTCAACGTAACCTTCTATCGTTTCATCTTCTTTGGCTTTCCTCAGAACAATTTTGGAGAGATTCACACTTACGTCAGGTTCCAAATGCAGCTCAACCACAACACTTCCAGCTTTTGGCGAAAACTGTGCATTTGAGATGACTACGGGAATTATCAACTCAACTTCCTCGTTATCCAGTAACCGTTCTACTTCTTCGATTCCCTCGGAAGCAACGTAAATGTCGTAGAAAGATTCTTTGAGTCTTAATTTGTAAATTTCTTTCGGAACCTTTCCCGGCCTAAAGCCTTCGATTAAGACTTTCCGTCTGTTTAGGCTCTGCGTCGCTTTGTCTTCAAGACGTTTAATATCTTCCTCATCAAATATGTACTCCCTTACCAGCACGTTTTTTTCCCTCGAGACGTTTTTTACTTCCATTCTGACACCTCCAAATTCTTACCGAACTACTTTTGTTCTGACTGTACTTAATCTTCCTATAGAACTCCCGCGTATGTGAAATTTCTAGATTTACACGTAAATCGTGGAGCGGGTACTAACGCTCCACGATTTCTTTTGTGATTAACAACTTTCTCACAGTCTTCCATTATTCACTCACAAGCTGGAGAACTGCCATTTCCGCACCGTCGCCTCTTCTTGGCCCTACCTTTACAACGCGCAAGTAACCACCGTTTCTCTCAACGAACTTCGGAGCTATTTCATCGACAAGTTTGTTAACAAGTCTCCTATCTCCGAGTTCGGCAAATATCTGCCTTCTGAGTGCTACACTTTCAGCCCTGTCTGATTCCTTGATCTTGTAAGCCTTTATGGCTTTAGCGATGAGCTTTTCGATGTACTGTCTTCCAACTTTTGCTTTAACTGTTGTGGTCATGATTGAGTTGTGTTCAATAATCTCCTTCGCAAGATTTCTAAGGAGTGCGTTCCTGTGGCTTGCGTATCTATTTAGCTTGTTTCTTTTCATTCGGTGTCTCATTTCACTTTTCCCCCTTTCTGAGCGTGAGACCAAACTTTTCTTTGAGTTTTTCCTTCACTTCTTCAAGGGATTTTTGACCAAAGTTCTTTATCTTCATTAAATCCTCTTCCGTTCTGGCGAGAAGATCACCGATCGTTTCAATCTTGTCGCGCTTTAAGCAGTTAAGTGAACGAGCTGAAAGGTCGAGCTCTTCGATCTTTCTCGACATGTAGTCGTCTACAGAACCAAATTCTTCGGTAAATTGTACCGCTTCTTGAATTGCCGGGATTGGGAGTTCTTCAACATCGGTCAAGCTTTGCTCGATAAACGAAAAGTGGTCAATAATGATTTTCAGCGAATGCTTCAACGCCTCAGCTGGTCTTATGCTTTTCTTAGTCCAGATTTCGAGTATGAGTTTTTCAAAGTCCGTTCTCTTGTCAACGCGGACGTTTTCTACAAGCCAGTTGACTTTTATCACCGGGCTGTAAACACCATCGAGAACTATCCAACCTATTTCTGGCCTTTCGTTCCTTTCGCTTGCAGGAACGAATCCTTTGCCGAATGTCGCGTAAAGCTCGACTTCTATGTCCGCATCCTCGTTCAGCGTTGCTATGTAGTGTTTTGGATTGGCTACGACCACACCAGCTGGGCATTCGATGTCTCCAGCCGTCAGTGTGCACGGCCCTTTTTTGCGGATAACAAGTTTCACCGGCGATTCAACGTAAGCTTCAACCCGAAGTTGCACTTTCTTCAAGTTGAGCAGAATCTCCAAAATGTCTTCTTTCACACCATCGATGGTGTCGAATTCGTGGTACTTCTCAGGTCTAACGAACCTCACATCGGTTATGGCAAAACTCGGAATCGAGGAAAGAAGCACCCTTCTTAGCGTGTTACCAATGGTAACCGCGTAACCCTTGTCAAGCGGCGCAAGGGAATAGCGCGCATAGTAGAAATCTTCTTGTTCGGTTTGTTCTTCCAACCTGAATTTTCTTCCAGTGATCTGCATCATTAAGATCACCTCGAGTAGAACTCAACAATTGCCTGGACGTCAACTGGAAGGTCGATAACTTCTTCGAGTTTCGGATGTCTAACGTAAGTACCTTTGAATTGGTCGTAGTCTACCTCCAGCCAAGGAGAAATCGTTCTGCCTCTGTTGAGTTCGATAGCTTTCTTTATTGGCTCGATTCCTCTACTCGACTCTTTGATGGAAACAACATCGCCCGGTCTGAGTTGATAGGATGGGATATCGACTTTCCTACCGTTCACAAGTATGTGGCCATGGTTAACAAGCTGTCTAGCCGTTCTCCTGTTAATTGCGAAGCCAAGTCTGTAAACAACGTTATCGAGTCTTCTTTCAATTTGCACAACGAGATTTTCTCGAGTGTCGCCCGCTTGTTTCGCCGCCCTTTGGTAGTAAATTCTGAACTGTTTTTCGAGGATTCCATAAATCCTCTTAACGGTCTGCTTGGCTCTCAGCTGAATACCGTACTGCGTGAGTTTCTTCTTTTCCCTTCCATGCTGACCAGGAGCAAATGGTCTTCTATCGTACGGACACTTTTCGCTAAAGCATCTTTCACCTTTTAAGTAAAGCTTCATTCCTTCTCTTCTGCACAATCTGCACAATGGTCCTGTATATCTTGCCATTATTCTGCCCCTCCTTTGAGCTACTCACACTCTGGCATTAGACTCTTCTTCTCTTCGGTGGTCTACACCCGTTGAATGGAATAGGTGTTGCATCTCTAATGTTGTCGATTTCTAGTCCTGCAGCTTGTAAAGTTCTGATGGCCGTTTCCCTTCCGGGACCAGGTCCTTTAACTACAACATCAACGCGTTTGATTCCCATCTTGATAGCTTCCTTCGCAACTTTATCGGCTGCAAGCTGTGCCGCGTAAGGTGTACCTTTCCTGGTTCCCTCAAAACCTGCCGTTCCACCGCTACCCCAAGTAAGAACGTTTCCATTTGGATCTGTAAGTGTCACTATCGTGTTGTTGTACGTGGACTTTATGTGAACTACTCCCCTATCAGTTGCAACCTTTTTCTTCTGTTTTGCCCTTGTCGGTCGACCTTTCGCCATTAATTTTCCCTCCTTTTAAAAATCGTTAGTTTTCAACGCGTCTTTAAATTAATCATTTTTTCTTCTTAATCCTGCTTGGTCTTGGACCTTTCCTAGTTCGAGCGTTCGATCTAGTTCTCTGACCTCTAACAGGAAGTCCAAGTTTGTGTCTTAAACCACGGTAACACCCAATATCTATGAGTCTCTTTATGTTTCTCATTATCTCTGTTCTCAATTCACCTTCAACTTTGTAGTTTTGCTGGATAAAAGAGGAGATCTTGCTAATCTCGTCCTCTGTAAGGTCCTTAACTCTCTTTTCAGGGTCTACGCCAGTGTTCTTGCAGATTTCAAGGGCTCTCGTGGGTCCTATTCCGTAAATGTACCTGAGTGCAATATGAACCTTTTTGTTGCTCGGTATCTCAACACCAACGATACGCGCCATTAATCTCCCTCCTCAGTTACATCTCAGCCTTGCCTTTGGTTGTGCTTAGGATTAACCTTGCAGATAACGTATACTCTTCCTCGCCTTCTGATAACCTTACAGTACTCGCATCTTTTACCAACCGATGCCTTCACCTTCATACTAACCTCTCCTTTCAGGATTTATGTTTTGTATTCTTTGAAAATTTTCCCGCTAAGCTCCTTTGAATCTCAATCTTCTTCAATCTCCTCTTCACCACGTGAATCAACTTTTTTTCTGTAAACTATGCGCCCTCTGGTGAGGTCATAAATGGTGAGTTCCACAATAACTCTGTCTCCGGGTACAAGCCTGATAAAATTTTTGCGCATCTTTCCCGAGACGTGCGCCAAAACCTTGTGGCCATTGTCAAGCAGGACTCTAAACATAGCGTTTGGTAGGGCTTCTACGATCGTACCTTCCATTCGAATAACGTCTTCCTTGTTTTTCAGACATATCACCTCACGCTTTACATAGAGCAAATTACGAAATATCAAACAAACTTAGTAAGTACTTCGCAACCTTCTTCTGTTACCACTATCGTGTGTTCAAAGTGTGCCGCTCTTGACCCATCAACAGTGACAACTGTCCAACCATCTTCCAAAATCTCGACGTGCCAGCTGCCTTCAGTAACCATAGGTTCTATAGCAAGCGTCATTCCCGGTTTCAGGGTTATTCCTGTACCAGGTTTTCCGTAGTTTGGTACTTGAGGGTCTTCATGAAGTGCTTTGCCTATCCCATGACCAACAAAATCCCTTACCACACCGAAGCCTCGTAACTCTATGTAACTCTGAATGTAGCTTGAGACATCTCCAAGTTTGATTCCCGGTTTGATGATACTAATAACATTTTCGAGAGCTTGTCGTGTAGTTGTCACCAATAATTGGCCCTTATCATCTGTTTTCTCTACAATGTATGTCCACGCACCGTCACCATAATATCCTTCGTATACGGCCCCAACGTCTACTGATACGATATCGCCTTCTTTAAAAACCTTTCTTTTCAGCGGGAATCCGTGGATGACTTCATTGTTAACGGAAACCGTGGTGATGTATGGATAACCACCGTATCCTTTGAAAGCTGGCTTGCATTTCAGCTCACGAAGTATTCTCTCAGCTAACAACTCCACATCAAACGCCGTTGCACCTGGTTTTATGAGATTTGACACTTCAAGCAACACTGTTGCAACGGCTTGGCTTGCTATTCTCATTTTTTCGATCTCTTCTTTGGTCTTAAGTCGGATCATACGCTACTTGATACCACCCAGTATATTAAACAACAACTCGACAACTTCTTCTACACTTTTTCTTCCATCTAAGGTAAAGAGTTTGTTTTTGTTTCTATAATACTCGATTAACGGTGAAGTTTTTTCGATGTAAACACGGTATCTGTTTCTCACCACATCTTCTTTATCATCATCGCGTTGGATGAGTGCTCCTCCACATTCATCACATACACCTTCGACTTTTGGTGGCAGGGTAATAACGTTGTATACCCGTCCGCATGAACTACAGACCCTTCTTGTGGAAATCCTCCTCACAACCGTTTCCTCGTCTACTTCAAAATAGATAGCACCATGAAGTTCTCTTCGGAACTTCTTAAGCATCTCATCAAGCGCGAGAGCTTGTGGGACTGTTCTTGGGTATCCGTCAAGTATAAAACCGTTAGCGCAATCTTCTTTCGCCAGTCTCTCTTCAACAAGGGCATTAGTTATCTCATCCGGAACGAGTTGGCCGGAATTGACAATATCTTGCACTTTCTTTCCCAGTTCCGTTCCGTTGGTTATCGCTTCTCTGAAAATGTCACCGGTTGATATGTGCGGTATCCCATACTTACTTGCCACATGCTTTGCGTATGTTCCTTTTCCAGCACCCGGAGGTCCGAGGAAAATCAAGTTCATCGTTGGTCACTCCCTTCCAAGTTCGGTGACCAGATCGAGATTAGCGCCTACCCACTATCTTGCCCTTTTTAACAAACCCTTCGTAATTCCTCATAATCAAGTGTGCTTCAAGCTGCTGAGCGATATCGAGTGCAACACCCACAGCAATTAGGGCGCTGGTACCACCAAGCCAGATATTGACCTTTGTGATACCTTCGACAACGTAGGGAAGAAGAGAAATTGCAACCAAAAAGATTGCACCTATGAACGTGACTCTGTTAACTACGTAAGTAATGTATTCTTCCGTTGGTTTTCCAGCCCGGATGCCAGGTATGAAACCACCGTACCTTTTGATATTCTCGGATATGTCACGTGGGTCTATAACTACAACACTGTAGAAGTATGTAAAGAAGAATATCAAAATCGCGTACAGCGTTATCATCAACGGATTTTGCATGCTAAAAAGTTTTATTGCCCATTGAGCTTGTGTTATCTGTGCAATAGCCTCTGGAATGCTGATGATTGCCCAAGCAAAGATAATGGGTATAACTCCAGAGTGGTTGACTTTTATCGGCAAATAGGTGCTCGTTCCACCGTAAATTCTGCGTCCGACCATTCTTGTGGCATATTCAATTTTGATTCTTCTCTCAGCCTGCTGAACATAGATAATCGCAACAACCATCAGCAATGCAATCGCTATCAAAAAGATCCACCCGAAGATGTTCAGATTACCCAAAACCGCCGTTCTGAAGTATGCCGGGTACCTTGAGACGATACCGGCGAAGATCAAAATACTCACACCATTACCAATTCCGCGTTCGGTAATCCTATCACCGATCCAAAGCAAGAACATTGTCCCAGCAACCAGCGAAAGGGTTGAAACGAACGAGAAGAGCCATGTATTGACTACAACTATTCCCTCGTAGCTTCTTGCAAGTCCGAACGAAACAACAAAAGATTGGAGTGCTGCAAGTCCAACTGTCAAGTTCTTCGTGTACCTTTGGTATTTTTTTCTACCTTCTTCACCTTGTTTCAAAAGTTCTTTCAGCGATGGAATTATCGAAGCAAGAAGTTGCATAATGATTGACGCGTTGATGTACGGTGTAACGCTCATTGAGAAGACTGAGAACCTGCTGAAAGCACCACCGGTGAAGACGTCGTAAAAACTAAGAACGCCACCGGCCAAGCCGGTGCCCTGTTTGGAAAGCGCTTCCCCCCAAGCCTTAATGTTGATCCCAGGTACCGGGACATAAATACCCAGCCTGAAAACAAGAAGCATAAGGAACGTAAAGATTACCCTATCCCTCACTTCCGGAATTCGCATCGCGTTTCTTAGCGCTTTCCACATCGCTAAATCACCTCAGCCTTGCCGCCAACCTTTTCAATTTTCTCTTTCGCGGTTTCGCTAAATTTATGGGCCTTTACCACGAGTGGTTTCGTCAACTCGCCTCTTCCAAGAACTTTAAGACCGTCGTAGAGTTTATCGATTATCCCCCTTTCAATTAATACTTCCGGAGTCACAACATCGTTACTCTCAAACTTCGCATCGAGTGTATCAAGGTTGACGATAGCATAGATTTTCTTGTTGAAGTTCTTAAATCCGAACTTTGGAAGCCTTCTGTGGAGTGGTGTTTGACCACCTTCAAGCCATGGATGAACCTTTCCGGTACCCCTAGCTTTCTGACCTTTGTGTCCTCTACCTGCAGTTTTACCTTTACCAGAACCTTGGCCTCTACCAACTCTTTTGAACTTCTTGTTCGAACCCGGCGTTGGTCGTAGATCTTCTATTCTAAGAATCTCGGACATTGTACTTCCCTCCCTCGCAAAATGCTATTCTCAAGCCTCGATTTCTTCAACTTTAAGAAGGTGCTTGACTTTGTTAATCATTCCTCTGATCTGTGGGGTATCATCCTTGATGACTGTCTGATGCATTCTTCTTAGTCCCAAGCGTCTGACAGTGTCTTTTTGATCGTACTTGTAACCGATTGGGCTTCTCACAAGTGTTATTTTAAGCTTCTTCATTTATTACCCCTCCCTTTTGACACCGCGAACTACCTCGGCTGGTGTTATATCTCTCAACGCGGCTATTTTTTCGATCGAGAAGAGGTTCTTAATACCGTTTATCGTCGCTTGTGCAAGTACAACTGGGTTTGTTGAACCCATTGCTTTTGTCAAGACATTCTGAACGCCAGCAAGTTCAAGGATTGCACGTACAGTACCGTTCGCAATGATACCAGTACCAGGTGCTGCAGGTTTCATGAGGATTCTCGCGGCATCTTGTTTACCAACTACTTCGTGTGGGATAGTACCTTTTACAACCGGCACTTCAATAAGATTGCGCTTCGCACTAACTAGCGCTTTCCTAATTGCATCTGGAACTTCTCTTGCCTTACCCACACCGATTCCAACCTTACCATTTCTGTTACCTACAACTGCCAATACCCTAAACGAAAGATTCTTTCCACCCTTGGTAACCTTTGTCGTTCTCCTGATTTCAATTATCCTTTCTTCAAATGTTTCACCGGCTTGTCTAATCTTTTCGGCTATTTCGGCCACTTTGAGCACCTCCTATCAGCTATCAAAACTATTTATAACTTTAGAACTTGAGCCCAACTTCCCTTGCAGCATCGGCAAGGGCTTTGACTCTTCCGTGGTATTTGAAACCACCACGATCGAAAACAACTTCCTTTATTCCTTTTGCTAATGCTCTTTCCGCGATGAGTTTACCAACTTCTTTTGCCGCTTCAATATTCCAAGTCTTTTGTAGCTTTTCTCGTAGAGCTTTCTCGGTTGTCGACGCTGCAGCAAGAGTTATACCTTTTGTATCATCTATAATTTGCGCATAGATGTGCTTCTCGCTTCTGAATACCGAAAGTCTTGGCCTTTCTGGCGTTCCGAATATTTTCTTTCTGATTCTTTTATGCCTCATTAGTCTCAATTGTCTGCGGTCCTCTTTCTTAATCACGTTTTATACCCCCTTATGCTTTCTTTCCTTCTTTGAGTCTAATTACCTCATCAACGTATTTGATACCCTTACCACTGTAGACGTTCGGTTCTCTCCAGCGTCTGATGTCTGCGGCAAATTGACCGACCCTTTGCTTGTCGATTCCACTGACAACGATTCTGTTTGGAGCTGGAACCTCAACTTTTATATCCGACGGGATGTCCATCTCGACGGGGTGTGCAAAACCAAGGTTCATGATGAGTTTGTTCCCTTGGAGTTGCGCCCTGTAGCCTATACCAACTATTTCAAGTTCTTTCTTGAATCCTTCAGTAACGCCGATAACCATGTTGTTAATGAGTCTCCAGTATGTACCAGTCATAGCCTTGAATTTTTTCTCATCGGCCTTCCTTTTCATCACAGATAGGTTTGGTCTAACCCAAACTTCATTTCCTTCGACACTCACTGTCACGAATGGATGCGTTCGCAGTTTAAGTTCACCCTTTGGACCTTTAACTTTTATTTCAGAGTCGGTGACAGTAACCTGAACATTACCTGGCACAACAACGGGCTTTTTAGCTATACGAGACATTCTTCTCCCTCCTTACCAAATGTAAGCGATGACTTCTCCACCGACTCCAAGTTCTTTCGCTTCTTTGTCGGTAAGTACACCTTTGGAGGTGGAGATAATCGCTATACCAAGACCGTTCTTAACCCTCGGGAGATTATTCTTTCCAACGTAGATCCTTCTACCGGGTTTCGAAACCCTAACAATTCCGTGGATAACCCTTTCCCTGTTCTTCCTTGTGCCTTTGTACTTCATTTGAATCCTGAGTATTCCCTGTTTCCCATCCTCGATATACGTGTAACCCTTAATAAAACCTTCGCGAACAAGTATATCAGCTATTGCCTTCTTCAAGTTCGACGCTGGGATATCAACTTGTTCCTTAAAAACGAGGTTTGCGTTCCTTATTCTTGTAAGCATGTCAGCTATTGGATCGCTCCACACGGTTAACACCTCCATAATTACCAGCTTGCCTTCTTAACGCCAGGCAATTTTCCCTCGTTAGCGAGTCTTCTGAAACAAACCCTGCAGATTCCGAATTCTCTGTAAACGGATCTCGGTCTACCACAAATGTGGCACCTTGTGTATTCTCTTACCTTAAACTTCTTTGGCTTTTTCCATCTTTCAACCATCGATTTCTTTGCCATTAGGAATGTCCCTCCCTATCATTGCTTTCTGAATGGGAAACCGAGGAGTTCTAAGAGCCTTCTTGCTTCCTCGTCTCTCTTGGCTGTTGTAACGATGATTATGTCCATACCTTGTATCCTTTTAACTTGGTCTGGTGAAATTTCGGGAAAAACAAGTTGTTCGGTCAAACCGAAGCTGTAGTTACCCCTACCGTCGAAAGAGTTCGGATTCAAACCTCTAAAGTCTCTAACTTTTGGAAGCACAAGATTGACAAGTTTGTAGACAAAGTTGTACATCCTTGGACCTCTGAGCGTCACTTTAACACCGATCGTCATGCCTTTCCTCACTTTGAAGTTAGAAATACTCTTCTTTGCCTTCGTGATAACGGCCTTTTGGCCGGTTATTTGTGAAAGTTCTTTGGCATGTGTTTCTATTATTTCCTTGTTCCTTGCACCCTCACCAATACCCATGTTGATAACAACTTTGACCAACCTGGGTACCTCTAGAACGTTCTTGTATCCAAATTCTTTCATCATTGCGGGCACTACTTCCTTAAGATACTTTTCTTTAAGCGGAACGTATTCGTAGGCCATTTTTTACTCCTCCTTACTTTTTATCTATTATTTCCCCGCACTTTTTGCAGAATCTGACTTTTGTGCCATCTTCAAGGAATTTAAATCCTACTCTCGTTGGTTTATCGCAGCTTGGACACACAAGCATAACTTTTGACCAGTACATCGGAGCTTCTTTCTCAATGATTCCACCTTGTCTCAGTTGCCCAGTAGGTCTCTGGTGTCTCTTTACAATGTTTACTCCTCTGACGATGAGTTTTTGTTCCTTGGGCATGACCTGGATGACTTCGCCTCTTTTACCTTTATCCCTACCGGAAATTACTTGCACAGTGTCACCTTTTTTGATCTTCTGCGCCATTCCGTACCACCCCTTACCATACTTCTGGTGCAAGAGAAACTATCTTCATGAATCCTTTTTCCCTCAATTCCCTTGCCACTGGTCCGAACACACGTGTTCCCTTGGGTTGGTTGAACTTATCGAGAACCACAGCTGCGTTGTCATCAAACCTAATGTAACTTCCATCCGGCCTCCTGATTTCTTTCTTAGTTCTCACTATAACTGCTTTAACTACGTCTCCCTTTTTTAAGTCCGTATGAGGAACTGCTTCCCTAACACTGCAAACTACGATGTCACCAACGGTTCCATATTTTTTATGGGAACCTCCAAGTACCCTAATGACCCTTAACACTTTTGCACCTGAGTTATCGGCAGCTACGAGGTAGGTTTCATTCTGAATCATTGCTCTCTACCTCCTTCAAGTTCCGTGACTTCTTCCTCGAGCTCAGGCGTTTGCAACTGCTCTCCAAACTTGGACCTTTCAACAATTCTTACTACTACCCATCTTTTGAGTTTGCTTAGTGGTCTGGATTCTTCAATTTCGACAATGTCTCCAACCCTGCATTCGTTATTTTCATCGTGCGCGTAGAACTTCTTTGACCTCTTGACATACTTACCAAATTTCGGATGCTTGACAAGTCTTTCCACTTTAACAGTCACGGTTTTATCCATCTTATCACTTACAACGACTCCGATGAATCTTTTCCTCGGCATGATTATTACCTCCTTATGCCCAGTTCACGCTCACGGAGAATAGTCTTGATCCTTGCTATATCCTTTTTCGTCTTCTGAATCAGGCTGAAGTCCCTCAATTCACCAAGAGCGTTTTGGAATCTTAAGTTCATGAGCGTTCTTTTCTTTTCTTCTAGGAGTTTCAACAATTCTTCATTCGTCATATTTCTGATTTCGGCTGGCTTCATGCTCCTTCACCACCTATGTGATGTCTTGTCACAATTTTCGTTTTTATAGGGAGTTTGGTTGCTGCATATTCAAGCGCCCTGATTGCGGTTTCCTCGTCGACACCACCTACTTCGAACATAACCTTTCCTGGCTTCACAACCGCAACCCAACCTTCAACATTACCTTTACCTTTTCCAAGTTTCGTTTCAGGCGGGTGTTTCGTGTAAGACTTATCAGGGAAAATCCTAATCCAGAGCTTTCCTTCTTTCTTGAGCGTCCTACTAATTGCCAACCTACATGCCTCAATTTGTTGCGCGGTAATCCATGCTGGTTCGAGAGCTTTTAGACCATACTCTCCAAAGTTAACAAGTGTTCCGCCCTTTGCGTTGCCCTTAGTTCTTCCGCGCTGCTGCTTTCTGTATTTGACTCTTTTCGGCATTAACATGGTCAGCTACCTCCTTCAACTTCATCAATTCCATTGAATACATGGAATCAAAAGTATTTGTGCACGTCTATTTACTGCATCAATAGGAACTCTTAGATTTCTTTGTCACCTTTGTAAATCCAAACCTTTACTCCTATCGTACCGTACTTTGTCTCCGCACGCGCCTGAGCGTAATCAATCACGGATCTTAAAGTTTGCAGCGGAAGCCTACCTTTAAGATACCACTCGGTCCTCGCAATTTCAGCACCAGCCAACCTTCCAGAAACCATTATCTTTACACCCTTTGCTCCCCTTCTAAGCGCCGCTGCAATAGCCCTTTTCATCACAATCTTGTAAGATGCACGTTTTTCAATTTTTTGTGCGATAGATTCCGCTACGAGAATTGCCTCGGTCTCGGGCGTTTTAACTTCCACTATATCGATTCCGAATTTCCTGTTGAACTTCGATTCAAGAATCTGCCTTAATTCTGTAATCCCAGCGCCCTTCTTTCCGATTAGCACACCAGGCCTCGCAGCGTGTATCGTGATGAGTGCCCTTTCAGCATCTGGACGCTGGATGAATATTCTTGCAATACCAGCTTGGTTGTAATTCTTTTTAATGAAATCCCTGATTGCAAGGTCCTCAAGTAGATACTCGCTGTACTTTTTTTCATTAAACCACTGTGCGTCCCACTCTGCCGTTAATCCGAGTCTGAAACCCTTCGGATGTACTTTTTGACCCACCAGTATCACCTCACGCGTTATTTATTTTCCTCAGATTTTTCCGCTTTCAAGCTATTTTCCTTTTCCCTATCGCGGACAATTATGGTGATGTGAGACATCCTCTTTTGGAAGATGTCCGCCCTTCCACGCCCCCTGGGCCATACTCTCTTCATTCTTGGACCATCGTTCACCCAACATGCAGCCACATAAAGGTTTTCTTCAGACAGACCATGATTATTGACAGCATTCGCTACAGCAGATTTTAGCACATTTAGGATGATTTTTGCAGCCTTTTTCGGCGAAAATTCAAGAAGATTAAACGCCTCTGAAACATTCTTTCCCCGAATGGAGTTGATAACGCATCTAGCCTTTCTTGGTGATATCCTCACGAACCTGGCGATAGCTCTTGCTTCGATCCTTGGAAGTGTACTTAAAAGCTCTTTTCTTTTGGCGTGAAACTTGGACCTTTTAAGTCCCTCTCTTTTAATGACAGTTTGCATTCTACTGTCCCTCCTTATTTCTTGACCTCACCTTTTTTGGCAGATTTATTCGTGTGTCCACCGAATCGTCTGGTGAAGGAAAATTCTCCAAGTTTGTGCCCAACCATGTTTTCTGTGATGTAAACAGGTATGTGCTTCATGCCATTGTAAACTGCTATCGTGTGTCCAACCATCTCCGGAACGATGGTACTAGCCCTACTCCAGGTCTTGATTATCTTCTTTTCACCAGTCTCGTTGAGCATTCTAATTTTCTTCAACAATTTGGGATCCACGTAAGGCCCCTTTTTACTCGACCTGCTCATCCATTACACCTCCAAATTACGCGTTTCTTCTCCTCACAATGAACTTGTCGCTAGGTCTCTTCCCTCTTCTGGTCTTGTAACCTTTGGCAGGCACACCCCATGGACTTTGTGGATGGTGACCTTTACCCCTACCTTCACCACCACCGTGTGGGTGATCAACCGGGTTCATTGCAACACCTCTAACGTGTGGCCTTCTACCCTTCCATCTTTCCCTACCTGCTTTACCCGAGACCTCGTTCTTGTGGTCTTCGTTTCCAACCGTTCCAACAGTTGCGTAACATTTTACGTGAACTTTCCTGAGCTCTCCAGATGGCATTCTCAGAAGTGCGTAGTTACCTTCCTTTGCCATCAACTGGCAGGAAACACCAGCACTTCTGGCAATCTTCGCACCACCACGTGGTTTAAACTCAACGTTGTGTACAATGGTACCCACCGGAATGTTTTCGAGTGGTAACGCGTTTCCGGGCTTAATTTCCGCATCAGGACCGCTCATTACAATGTCTCCAACCTTTAAGCCATCTGGTGCAATAATGTATCTCTTTTCACCATCTGCATAAACAAGAAGCGCGATCCTTGCTGTTCTGTTGGGATCGTACTCAATAGCGACAACCTTAGCAGGAATATTTTCCTTTTCCCATCTTCTGAAATCGACAATTCTGTAAAGTCTCTTGTGACCGCCACCTCTGAACCTGACAGTAATCCTACCGTGGTGGTTCCTACCACCGGTACTCTTGAGAGGTTCGACCAACGACTTTTCGGGTTCAGTTTTCGTTATCTCCGAAAAGTCGGGAATGACCATGAACCTTCGACCTGGCGTGACTGGTTTAAATCTCTTAAGACCCATTGTCGTTCACCCCTTACGCTTGTAGTTCTTTAATAACGTAGCCTTCTGCCAGTTTAACGATGGCCTTTTTCCATTCCTTAGTGTAACCCTCTCTTGCCGAGTAACCCCTTCTAAGGTCTCTTTTCGGTTTCGGTTTAACGATTACCGTGTTTACTCTTTCAACTTTTACGTTGAAAAGTTTCTCAACAGCTTCCTTTATCTGTGTTTTGTTCGCGTTTTTGTCAACCTCGAAAACGTATTCTCTGTTAGCCCTCAAATTTGTTGCTTTTTCGCTGATTATGGGTCTGATGATTATATCCGCGTATTCTTTTCTCATTTTCCGAGCACCTCCTCAATTTTGCGAACGGTGCCCTCGGTAAGGACAACCTTTGTAGCATTGATGATATCGTACACGTTCAATCCATCAACGTTCGAGGGGTTCCCGTTGTTTGGATTATCAGCGATGATTATTTTCACTCCTGGAATGTTCCTACCAGACAGCTTGACATTTTCATAAACGGGTTCTTTTTTCGGTAACACGAAAAGAACTTTTTCGTCAGCGATTCCAAGATTTTTCAGAACGTCCCTCAGTTGTTTTGTTTGAGGCTTATCGAATCTGATGTCACTCAAAACGATAAGATTACCCTCTCTGAACCTTACAGAGAGCGCCGATCTAAGTGCAAGTCTTTTCATCTTTTTGTTCAGTCTCTTGAGGTAGTTCTTCGGTTTCGGGCCGTGGGCAACACCACCGTGTCTCCAGTGAATAGCCCTGATCGAGCCTTGCCTTGCTCTACCGGTGTGCTTCTGCGGCCACGGTTTCCTTCCGCCACCTGAAACCTCGCCTCTGGTCTTCGTTGATGCAGTTCCCGCTCTTGCATTCGTGAGTTGCATATCGATATAACGCCACATCACGTCGTAGTTTGGCTCAATGTTGAAAACTTCATCGCTTATCTCGATCGTGCCTATCTTTTCTCCACCAATGTTGTAGAGTGCTACTTGTGCCATACCTTTTCCTCCCTTACATCATTTTCGGAGCACGTCCTTGTTCTGTTATTTCGGTTTAACCGCGCTCCTTATCAGAACAAGGCTGCCCCTCGCTCCTGGCACTCCACCCTTGACTGCTAATAGATGATTTTCAGGATCAATCTTGACAACTTCAGAGTTAAGAATCGTTATCCTTTCGTTGCCATATCTTCCAGGCATCTTCTTACCCTTGAATATCCTTGCCGGCTCGGTATGCTGACCAACGGAACCAAGTTCTCTGTGGAACTTTGCACCGTGAGCCCTGGGTCCACCCTGGAAGTTCCATCTTTTCATTGCTCCGGCAAAACCTCTACCCTTTGACCAACCCGTAATGTCTATTTTATCGCCTTCTTCAAAAATTGCAACGGTAATTTCCTGACCAACTGTGTATTTGTCAACATCGTCAACTCTGAATTCCTTGAGTACCCTCATGGGCTTGAGGTTCGCTTTTTTGAACACTCCGAGCATCGGCTTGGTCACTTTCTTTTCGCTTACTTCCTCAAAACCAAGCTGAACAGCGTTGTAACCATCTTTTTCAACGGTTTTCTTTTGAACAACATAACACGGACCGGCCTTCAGTACAGTCACAGGAATAACTTTATCATCTTTCCATAACCTTGTCATTCCTATCTTTCGGGCGATTATAAATTTCATCTCAAAACACCTCCAAGGTCTCACAAGTTGATTTCAACATCGACACCGGCTGGAAGGTTTATTTTCATGAGTGCGTCGATCGTTTTTGGATTAGGATCGATAATATCAATTAGCCTTTTGTGAACCTTCTTTTCGAATTGTTCACGCGAGTCTTTGTGTTTCAAAGGTGACCTCAAAACAACATACAAAGTCCTCTCCGTCGGAAGTGGGATAGGACCTGAGACTTTTGCGTTTGTTTGCTTCGCAACTTCGACGATTTTCTTTGCAGATTCATCAAGCAACCTGTGGTCGTAAGCTTTCAATCTTATTCTTATTTTTTGACCAGGCATGCCTTACCCTCCTTCGCTTGAAAAAGGGGGGAAGCCCCCCCTACTTTTACCAAGGCTTTTCCGATTCGGTTTTAGCTTGGTTTATTATTCGATTATTTCTGTAACAACACCTGCACCTACGGTCTTTCCACCTTCGCGGACTGCAAACCTCATTCCTTTTTCGATAGCAACTGGATAGATTAACTCGATCGTCATTTCGAGGTTGTCACCAGGCATGACCATCTCAACGCCGGCTGGGAGGTCGACGATTTCACCGGTGACATCAGCAGTTCTGATGTAGAACTGTGGTTTGTAACCTTTTGTGAATGGTGTGTGCCTACCGCCTTCTTCTTTCTTCAAAACGTAGATGTTTGCTTTGAATTTCTTGTGTGGCGTGATGGAACCAGGTTTTGCAAGAACTTGTCCTCTTTCAACTTCGTCCTTGTCGATACCCCTGAGGAGACAACCGACATTGTCACCAGCGATTGCTTCGTCGAGTTCTTTTCTGAACATTTCAACGCTTGTAATAACCGTCTTCTTGATCTCGTAGCTCAAGCCAATAATTTCGGCTTCGACACCCGGTTTGATGACGCCACGCTCAATTCTTCCAGTAACAACCGTACCCCTACCGGTGATTGAGAAGACGTCTTCGACTGGCATGAGGAACGGCTTATCGATTTCGCGAACAGGTTCTGGTATGTAGTTGTCCATAGCATCGAGAAGTTCTTTTATTGGTTTGTAAGCGGGATCGTTTGGATCGTTACCAGCTTCGACTGCTTTGAGAGCAGAACCTCTGATAACTGGGAGTTCATCGCCAGGAAATTCGTACTTGTTAAGCAGGTCCCTGACTTCCATTTCAACGAGGTCAACAAGTTCTGGATCATCAACCATGTCAACTTTGTTGATGAACACAATTATGTAAGGAACGTTAACCTGCCTTGCAAGAAGAACGTGCTCTCTTGTCTGTGGCATGGGGCCATCTGTTGCCGCGACAACAAGGATTGCACCGTCCATCTGTGCTGCACCGGTGATCATGTTCTTGATGTAGTCAGCGTGACCTGGACAGTCGATGTGCGCGTAGTGCCTCTTTTCAGTTTGGTACTCAACGTGCGTGATGTTGATGGTAATACCTCTTGCCCTTTCTTCTGGAGCCTTGTCGATCATTTCGTAGGGTGTGTACTCTGCAAATCCGAGTAGCGAGCAGTACTTTGTTATAGCTGCCGTTAGCGTTGTCTTACCGTGGTCGATGTGTCCGATCGTTCCAACGTTCACGTGTGGTTTGGTCCTTACAAATTTTTCCTTTGCCATACCTCTGTGCCCTCCTTCTTCCCATAGTGGATTGGGAACTTATCATTCCTTCTTGAGAATCTTTTCAGCAACTTTATCCGGAACCCTTTCGTAATGCGATAGTGTCATAACGTAATTAGCCCTACCCTGCGACAATGATCTTAATGTCGTTGCGTAACCAAACATCTCGCTCAATGGAACAAGCGCTTTTACAACTCTCAGATGACCTCTTGTTTCAAGTGCGTCGATGTGTGCCCTTCTTGAATTCAAATCAGCAATAATATTACCCATATACTCTTCTGGCGTTGTAACCTCAACACGCATAATTGGTTCGAGCAAAGCAGGGCTACCCTTTTGCATTGCTTCCTTGAAGGCCATACTCGCGGCAATCTTGAATGCCATTTCCGAAGAATCAACCTCGTGGTACGAACCATCAACAAGCGTTGCTTTGACGCCAACCACCGGGTAACCAGCCAACTCTCCAACTTGCATTGCTTCTCTGATACCTTCTTCAATTGCAGGAATGTACTGTTTCGGTATGACACCGCCAACCGTCTTATCAACAAATTCAAACGTTTTATCGAGTGAGAGCGGCTCAAATTCAACGATGACGTGTCCGTACTGACCTCTACCACCGCTTTGCCTAATATATTTACCTTCGGTTCTAACCGGTTTAGTAATCGTTTCTCTGTAAGCCACCTGAGGTTTACCAACACGAACGTTAACCCCAAATTCCCTCTTAAGCCTGTCTACTATTATCTCAAGGTGGAGTTCACCCATTCCTGCAAGTATCGTTTCGCCAGTCTCTTGGTCCACATAAGCTCTAAGAGAAGGATCTTCTTCAAGCAAAGCTTGCAAGGCTTTCGAAAGTTTTGTTTCATCATCTTTGGTAACAGGCTCAATAGCAATAGAGATAACTGGTTCAGGAAATTCCATCTTTTCAAGGACGACGAACGTTTTTTCGTCGCAAATTGTATCACCTGTAATTGTGCTTTTCATTCCGATAACTCCAACTATATCCCCAGCCCTGATGTAGTCCACGTCTTCCCGTTTGTCTGCGTGAAGGAATATTAAACGCGATACGCGCTCTTTAACATTCTTTGTTGTGTTTATCACATAATTACCCTTTTCTAAGCGTCCACTGTAGACCCTCAGAAACGTCAGTTTGCCGACATACGGGTCACTTTGAATCTTGAATGCATAAGCTACAAATGGTCCGTCCTCTTTCGGATAAACGAGAACCTCGTTACCATCTTTGTCAAATCCCCTCACCGGTGGAAGGTCAAGTGGTGAAGGGAGATATCTAACAACACCGTCGAGCAACGGTTGAATCCCCATGTTCATCTTTGCTGAGCCACAAAAAACCGGTGTTCCAAGCCCTGCAATCGTTATTCTCCTGAGGGCTGCATGAATTTGCTCTGCTGTTGGCTCTTCTCCTTCAAGATAGAGTTCCATAATCTCGTCGTCGACTTCGGCTATTTTCTCAATCATGTCTTCACGGGCTTCCTCGGCTTTATCTAAATATTCGGCCGGAATATCTTCGTAAACCATTTCTGTACCTTCAGGATTGAGCCAGCGAATCACTTTCATCTCGATGAGGTCAATAACGCCTTTGAAATCACTCTCGGCACCGACTGGTATCTGAACCGGAATAGGGTGAGCGGCGAGCCTTTCCACCATGGACTGGACTGCCATCTCGAAATCTGCACCGGTCTTGTCCATCTTGTTTATAAACGCAATTCTGGGGACCTTGTACTTGTCGGCCTGGCGCCAAACAGTCTCTGACTGAGGTTCAACACCTGCAGTTGCGTCAAATATAGCAATTGCACCATCGAGGACTCTCAAAGAGCGCTCAACTTCAATTGTGAAGTCAACGTGCCCAGGAGTGTCGATGATGTTTATTCTGTGTCCCTTCCAAAAACACGTTGTTGCAGCTGATGTGATGGTAATACCACGTTCCTTTTCCTGAATCATCCAGTCCATCGTAGCTGTTCCATCATCGACACTACCTATTTGGTGCTTACGACCGGTAAAGAACAAGATACGCTCGGTTGTTGTTGTTTTACCGGCGTCAATGTGGGCCATTATTCCTATATTTCTAAGCTTATCCAGGTCAACGTATAAGGCCTTGATTTCTTCCATAGTTTCCTCCTCAAACCAGGTCGCGCTCAATTAACTTGAACGCGAACCGATTTTCTGCAGTCGTTAGTTAATCCAGAAAAATTACCATCTGAAGTGTGCAAACGCTCTGTTTGCTTCAGCCATCTTGTGTACGTCATCTCTCTTCTTAATGGCAGCACCGGTGTTGTTGTATGCGTTCAATAGCTCCTCAGCAAGTTTTTCCTTCATCGGTTTTCCTCTTCTGGACCTTGCAGCTTCAACAATCCATCTGATTGCAAGGCTTGTTCTTCTTGGCTCCTGAACCTCGACAGGAACTTGGTACGTAGCACCACCAACCCTTCTAGGTCTCACTTCAACTACTGGTTTCACATTTTCAACAGCTTGTTTGAAAATTTCAATCCCTTTCTTACCAGTTTTTTGTTCGAGAATTTCTATCGCTCCGTAAACAATTTTTTGCGCTATCGACTTTTTTCCATCCCACATAACCTTGTTTATCATCTTGGTTACGAGGACCTCTCCGTATATCGGATCCGGTGGAACAACCCTAACCTCGGCTCGTCTTCGCCTCATTCAAGTCCCTCCTCATTCATTACCTGACCTGTTCCCGAAATTACTTCTTACCCTTTCCAGCCGCCGCAGCACCGGCTTTTGGTCTTTTGGCACCGTACTTACTTCTACTCTGTCTCCTGTTTTCCACACCAGCAGCATCGAGAGCTCCACGAATGATTTTGTACCTAACACCCGGCAAGTCCTTAACCCTTCCGCCCCTGACCAAAACAATCGAGTGTTCCTGTAAGTTATGCCCAATACCAGGGATGTAAGCCGTAACTTCTATACCATTGCTTAACCTTACCTTCGCGATTTTACGAAGAGCTGAGTTCGGCTTTTTCGGCGTCATCGTGGAAACCCTGACACAAACTCCGCGTTTCTGCGGGTGTCCTTGAAGCGCTGGAGACTTCGATTTGTACTTGACTTTCTCTCTACCGTGCCTCACAAGCTGATTAATAGTTGGCATCTTAACCCTCCCTCCAAAAATCATATCGTGTGATATTATAACCATGCTTCTTCAAAAAAACAATAAAGTCAGTGTGAATTTTTTGTTGCTTACACCCAGTCGGGCGTTCGAGAACCTTGAGAGTGAAAAACTGCAGGGTACTACCAAAAATAAGGGCGCTGTTTATAGCGCCCTTTTTCCTTTCGTGGCTGGGGCGGTAGGACTCGAACCTACACAACCGGAGCCAAAGTCCGGGGTCCTGCCAATTAGACGACGCCCCAGCGCCAAAAGCGCCGTATCGCCAATTTCCTGAGCGATGATGTACGCCTCCAGCCACGTTAGCTCAAAAAAAGCTGGTGGGTGCGGCAGGGATTGAACCTACGACCTCTTCCGCGTCAAGGAAGCGCTCTCCCACTGAGCTACGCACCCACTCCAGCCAGCGTAAGACATTTTACTATGAACCCTGAATTCTGTCAAGTACCCCTTTTCTCTAAAAAAGTTGTTCAGCTGGACCGCTGGAACAAACGCACTTGCCAGTTGCTCAAAGAGGTTAAAAATTTAGACCCAGAAGTTTATGATTTAGGACTCCTATGGTAAAATATCAAATTGAAAAAAAGATAGATAATATTTCGTTGAGCAGTTGGAGGTTGGAAGATGTTAAAGCGCGTCAAACAGACTGAATATCCCAGGTGGTTCGTTTTTTCGCTGCTTTTCCTGATTTTTAGTACTTTGTTTTCTACTAAATCACCAGCATCGAGTCTCTTCGAGGATTGGTACGGTCTTTCACACGTTAATCTGTCGCCGCTGTTTTTACAGTTTACTCCTCAAGTGAAAGAGTCGGTTTCATTTTTTGATGAACTTTCCATATTCTACTCATTCGAAAAGAGCGCTGATGTTAATAATCCTAACTTCCTAAGAGATGGTTTCACTTTGTTTTCAACTTTTTCGAACTTCTTCAAACTTTCGGGTGTTAAGTACTGGCATCGTGGTGGTTACTACGATTTCTGGTCCCGGCTAATTCATCGGAAAGATGTAAAAATAAGTTGTGGCTTGGGAATTGGTTTATCAATTGAAAGCGTTTCGATCTCTCTTGGAAACTCGAAAACTCTTGAAGATTTTGATGAGTTCGGCTTTCCGCACGAGAATAGAATTCACCTTCTAAATTTACTTGGAAGACTGGTGTTCAGCATCGAAATTTCAATGAATACAGCTTATATATCGTCTTTAAGATATTCCATCGGTTACAACGTAATCTGGGCAGCTTTTGGCCCGTACGCCGATCCATTGGTATTAATCGATTCCCCAAGTTTCGAACGATTCAGAAACCACTGGCAACATAGTGTTGCCCTTAAGCTCTGGTTTTGAACTTGCTCAAAACAGCGCTGAGGGAGATGAAAGTATGAAGATTTTTTTAAAACTTCTAAAATTGGAATTTCGAAGATTCCTCCGACGACCGTCGACGTATCTAGCAATTACAATTATGCCTCTTGTTCTAATTACGCTCGGAGGTCTATTTTTTAAATCACTTGGAACTCAGAATCTTAGGATAGGTGTTTATAGTAGGGACAGATCACCACTTTCAAAGTTCACGGTTGGTGTTGTAATGTCACTGTTCCGAGGTGGTACGGTTTCGTACGTTGGAGAAGATTACGAACAAAAGCTCATGTCCGGTGAATATCATGCTGTAGTCATCATTCCGGAGGATTTCACGTCCTCACTCTTTTCCGCAAAGCGCACTAAACTTTACTACGTGCCAAGTCCTGTGGATACACATCTTTCAGCTGCTGCATTTCTGGTCTTCAAGAAACTTTTTGACGACCTTGGTGGAGGGCCATTCTTCAACCCTCAAGTCCTCAGGCAAATGTACGTTTCAAAGAGTGTCCCCGCCCCAGAGCTCATCACAGAGAAGGGGCTGGACTTTTCTCAAGTCTTCGCACCAGCACTTATTTTCTTAAGCATCATGTTTGCCGGAATAGTTATTGGAAGTGGAGTAATCGTACGTGACCATGAGGAAAATCTTACAACACACTATGCACTTGCGAATTTCTCACCGTTGATACTTCTTCTCCTAAAGTTATTACCCACCTTCGTCCTCTCTGCAAGTGCAGGATTTGCTTCGTTTGGCTTATTTGCCGCTCTAGGTCTAAGAATTAAGACTTCGATGGTAGCGCTACTTGTTCTTAACAATGCCATCTTTTATTCCATGCTCGGATTACTGATATCCACCATCTCAAAATCCTCGTTAACAGCCTACCTTCTTAGCTCAACATTGAGCTTTTTATTTCTACTGAGCAGTGGTGCATTGACGCCGATATCTTCCATACCCGCATCACTCAGGGAAGTTATAAAGCTCATGCCGTCAACGACTGCGGTGTACCTCACTCGAGTGATGCAGTTCTTCGGAGAGCGTGACGTGAGTAACCTTTCGCAGGCAAATTCCATATTTACGTGGACTTTGAGCGTCATCATGGCATTAGTAATAATTCTAAAGCTACGAATTGAAAAATTACCATCAAAAAAGATGAGGTGATAAGTTCATGATTAAGAAACTCATCTTCTTGGCACTTTTGTTAGCAATTATTATTGTAATTTCCCTAACATCGAATCGTGAGTTCAACACACCCATCGCACCTACCTCTGTCAAATCGAAAGTTTTTCCCATCGATTCGACAAACGCTAACAACAACATGAGTTCTGATACCGAACCAAAACGTATTACTGAAGGTGAAACTTCTTTGATAATAGTTACCAATGATGGAACACTTACAACCATTGTTGAGTCCAGCGTTAGAACAGATGATGTCGAGCGCATCTATGAAGATTTTCTAAAGCTTGAGAAAATCATCCGGCGGTATCTAAGCGGTGGACATAGAATTTCGATGCTAAGTTTCCCAACCTTAAAAGAGCTTGGGTACTTGCAAACCAGTGATGAATATTTGAAATACAATTACAAGATACTCGTCGAGAGCACAAGAGATGGGTATAACATAATCTTAGAAAACACAGAATTGTTAACTCCTTACATCTTGGAACAGCTAAAAGCAAGACCCAAAGTAAGATTAATTAACAACAGAGTTCTACAGTATGTCTTTTGGGTAAAGGCTTTCAAAAACTTCTGACAGAGATTGTGGCAAGGTGAGGTAAAAAACTTGAAACCGTTATCTAAAATCTTTAATCTCAGGGCAAACCTTGGCGTTACAACGCTTTAAAGCTCTAAAGCCCCGAATTTTAATGCGAGTATGCAGATTTTTGATCTTGCATTTGGATTCCAAAGTGCGGAAAGAACATTTCGCTAAAACAATATAAATTAATTAAATATTAAGGAACAACCGCACGAAAACTTAGAATGAAATTTCCGACATTGCGTAATTCAAAACATTTGTTGGCAGATTCTTGTTTTGCCGCAATACACGGCAACGTCTCTGCTGAAACTATTAAGAGGTACATTGAAGAATGCCAGAGTTTGTAACTAAATGCTTTTGTCTTAAATATTTCACGTAAAACCGATAAGAAACTTGTCATCATTTTTGGTCACCTTACTTACTCTGCCTCTGAACTTTGGAACGTTGCAAACTATGAGGTTGACAAAGACGGTGTGTCTATCTATGAACTTGAATATAAGCTCAAGGATAATTTCTTTGCCCGTAACCTTTCGCTTTGAAAAATACCTTCAATATTCACACCTATCGTCTACGATAGCTACCAAAGAAAGGTCATTTTCCTGTCGTTTGGAAAGACCAAAGCTTTAGAGTCATCGGTCGGAAACTTCGCTTGGCACTTTCCAAACAACCAAAGCAGTGTTTAAAATCCTCTCAAGGAACCGAGTCCGGGTACTTTTGGATAGAGTTACCAAGAACTCTATCGCTGCATTCGGCACATCAGCTACTCACTTAGAATAATCTACAAGAAACTATCGATGTTCTCAGAGACCAAGAAAAACAAATTCGCGTGGATACTAACAAGTCTTTAGCCGTTGACTTGGAGTTAGTAACTTTGCAACGTGCTCTGGAACAAGAAGCTTTATCATCGATTGAAAGGTAATCTTGCCCAAGCTCAGATTAATCAACAAGGCCACGGCAAAGCTAAAAGCCATGCTTGATAGACAAAAACTCAAAACATCTAAACGCTTGCGTAAGCTATACAGCCACAGGCAAAACTATATCAGTTCGTGCACAAAGCATCACAGAAAATCGTTGGATACTGTTTAAGCAACGGAACAGGTACGATAGTAATAGGTCAGTTAAACAAAGGGATAACAACGGTGATACAAGTAAGCGAATCGTACACATCACAAACATGTTCAAGGTGTGGGGGCTATTGTATGTTTGCAGAAAATGCGGAGCCGTGATAAATGCTGAGGTAAATGGAGCGTTGAGAACATACTCAAAAAGGTATCTTCGAATTGCAATAATGGAATAGGAGTAGGGTTCTTGGCCAGTCCGGTGTGGTTAAGGTTAGTTTCCTAGCATACCGCACGAAGAATCCTCGCATTTTAATGCGGAGAGCAGGTCAACTTCGCGGAAAAATGCTGTAGAAAAAACTCAGGGAATGCGCAAACCGTTGCAAAATCTCGCGGATAACTTTACGAAAAGATCAGGAAATATTGAATGTGCAAGACTAATTTCCGAAAATAAAACAGCGGAGGCTGTTGAGAAGGCATTTTAAAGTCAAGCGCTGCAGTTAAGCGATCGGAGAACATTATTGTTTCATTATCGTTTAAGTTGAGTGAAAACATCGTCCATGTTGAAAATCTTGCTACGAATGCTCAAAAACAAACTGCAGCAACGGAGAAATGTGAGTGTAGTAGATTACAGTATCGCGTCTGAAAATCAGCACAGCAGGATCGCAGAGCAAAAAATACCATGTTAACGGCATTTTACAAAATCTTCAAAGCTGCGAAACGCGTAACTAATTCCCCACGAAAACGGAGCAACATCTCCAGGAAATTTTGTCGAATTCGTCGAAATATTAGGAATTTTACTAAACTTTTGTTAATCTATTTGTAGAATCGTGCTGGTTCCTCGGAAGTATCTTTCACACTGGAGCATTAGATTTCAATCACCCTAACTTGCCAATCACCCGGGAAGTCCCGCTTTAGTTCTTCCGAAAGTCTGATTATTTTCCTTGCATCCAAACTTTTTACGATGATTTGATACCTATATTTGTTCATCATTTTCGGTATTGGAGGTTCAGTTGGACCGAGAACCTCTTCATCTATTGAGAGCACTTTCTCAATCTTGGAAACAGCAACCTCCGCCGTTTCAAATGCTGTTTCTTTGTTGGAATTAGCGTATATTAGCTCTACCATTTCAGAAAAAGGAGGATACTTTAGCGCTCTTCTGAGCTTAAGCTCAGCTTCGTAGTAACTATCCACATCTTGGAGTTGTGCGTAGGTTATCAATGGGTGTTCGGGGTTGTAAGTTTGAATTACAGCAGTCCCTTTTTCGTTTCTTCCTGACCGTCCAACAACCTGGACGAGTAGCTGAAACGTTCTCAGTGGTGCGTTGACATCAGGATACGAGACGAGTGCGTCAACGTCCACAACGCCAACAAGCCCTATTCTGTAAACGTCCAGACCCTTGGTTATCATCTTTGTACCTACCAGGATATCCACCTTTCCTTCACGTAGTCGCTCAAATACCTGCTTTATTTTTTCAGGCTCATCGGCAACTTCTGCATCCAGCCGGCCTATCACCCTACCTGGAAACAACAACTTAAGCTCACGTTCGATTTTTTCTGTACCAGTACCTTTATCGATGAACATGGTTGAACCGCACCGTGGACAACTCGACATCAATTTGGTCTGATAACCGCATACATGACATTTCAAGATCTCCGAATCAGAATGGTACACAAGACTAACATCACACTGGTGGCACTTGAGCACGTATCCACAGACAGCGCATTGAACCCTGGAGAAACCCTTACGACGCGTAAATACAAGCACCGACTTACCTTCTTCAATGGTTCTCTTAATCTCTTCGTATAAAGTTTTGGATATTGAATTACTAACCCTTTTTTCGCGTTTCATGTCAACTACTTGAACTTGTGGAAGTTCGACGTTGTACCTTTTGGTTAACATCGCAAAGTCCATGCTACCGACTTGTCGCGCAAGGTAGTAATGTTTTAGCGAGGGCGTTGCTGAACCGTACACTACCTTAACGGGAAAGTTTTCAAGGAGCGTATGAAGCCAGTAAGACGGCTCGGAGTTGTTATGATAACTCTCGTCGTGCTCTTCATCTACAATCACCAGCTTTAGGTTCTTTAATGGAACAAACGCTGCGCTCCTCGGTCCAACAAGAACATCTATTTCACCTCTAACTGCCCTTGCCCAAACTTCCACCCTTTTGGCATCGGTTAAGTAGCTGTGGTAGGTACTTACAGAAAGTTCGGGAAATTTACGCTTAATGCGCGCTAAGGTTTGCTCTGTAAGGGATACTTCAGGTACGAGATAGAGCACTCGGCCAATTGAAAGGTAGTTTTTCATTACTTCAAGGTACACTTCTGTTTTTCCACTCCCTGTCGGTCCCATTAATAAGGTATGGCCTTTTGAGGTTTTAATCGCTTCCACAGAGTTTATTTGCTCCTGACTTAACTGAACACCGTTTCCTTGAACGTTGCGCAGAACAGTTTCTTTACTTAGCAATATGATTCCCTTGTTTTTTAATTGTACAATTACATCGCGTGAAACCTCAGTCATTTCGAGAACTTCGGAAAGGCTAACACCGTCATTCAACAAAAGATAGTTCACAACCCTTGATTGTGCCGAAGAGAGTCTGACACTTCGAATACTGGCGGGTGAAACCTTCAAAGTCACGTAATATTCTTCCCTGGGCTTGGGTGTTTTAACGCTGAAGTCCTTGTATATCCTGACAAGACCATTTTGTATGTAATCTTTGTAGTTCGGTATCTTCTTGAACTCCTGAAAAGTTATACGCTCGAAGTTTAGTAATGGGCTTAGACTTTCAACGTAAAGCACGTAATAATCGTCAAACCTCGGAGGAAAGCACAAGTCAAAGTACTTTCCGTAACCTCCACCGTGTTTTTCTGCTGTGCGAAGCAGTGCTCTGACTCTCCAGTCTTCGAGAAAAGAGGCAAAATCCAATCTCTCAACGATGGTACCCAGAGACTCCCCAGGACTATGTTCCGAGTATCCTACCACATAGCCCACGGTCTTTCGACCTTTATAAGAAACAAGAACACGTTCGCCAATACTTATACATTCTGGAGATTCGTACCAATGTAAAGAGTTGTAGCTGAGGCCGGAGATTGCAATTTGATAGAACATTTCGCGTTTCGCTCCTCACAGAATTGCTTCGGCCATTAGCCTTATTATCTCAAAATCCCTAACAGTTGCGGTAAGGTAAAAACCATGGACATAGGCTCTCAAAGATTCCACTACATGTAGCGCTTTATTCAGGGAATACCTCTTTAAGTCTTCGTCTTTTCTGGGATGAAAGTACTCTCTGGGAACGTAGACACCTGGGACTTTCGAAAAGTATTCCATCTGCGAAACCGTCTCAAATATCATCAATGCGACGTATATCTTTGCTTTAGAGAACATTTCCTCATCGAGCTCTTGGGCTTTAGTGAAAAACGTTTCCATCACTTCCGGTAAAAAGACAGGTTGTGAAATGAAAAAAGCACATCCGTTGTCGAATTTCCCTCTCATTCTGTTGACTGTTCCTGCGATATCTTTCTCATACGGACTAAATACTCCTCCACAACAAAAGTCGAATTTTCCGTAAAGTCTCACACCGGCAAGATTTTCGTTATTCCTGTTCATCAATTCCGTAAGTTTAAATACGTCATAAATAGAAAAATCTTCGATGTACGATGCAAATGGATACGTCCCCACGCGAGGATCATCACCTGAAAGGATGAGAAGGTTTTTTATACCAAGCATGTGCGCGGCTATTAGGTCTCCTTCAATACGTAGCGCGTTGCGGGTCGTTCTTGAGAAATGCATGAGTACTTCAACACCCTTTTCCACGAGTATATGTGCCGGGGCTATTGGAGATACTCGCGAGCTACCCATCGGAAGATCCGTTACTGCAATCACTTGCGCACCGTTATCCACTGCTCCCAGGCAAAAATCAACGTATTTTTCGTAATTCGAGCCTCGTGGTGGCAAGGTTTCAAGTATGAACCGTTTCCTCAAAAGTTCGCACCCCAATGACAGTCCCCCCAGATTGAGTGCTCTAGGAACCTTAAGATATCACGTGAACCTGCACTGTGTTTGTTGTTCCAGGTTTGCCCCACGGTATCCCAGCCACAAGAACAATCGTGTCTCCACTCTTTACCATTGCTGTTTCTTTGGCTACCTGAATCACGCGTTCAATCATCTGATCCGTAGTCAGACTTGCCTCAATCTTGACAGGAATAACGCCCCAAACAAGTGAGAGTCTATGGTAAGTGGTGTCGTCGTGCGTTGCCGCAAGAACGGGAACGGATGGTTTGAATTTGGCCACATGAATTGCCGTTGCTCCGGTACTCGTTGCGGTAATTATGAGCTTGGCCTCGACATTCCTCGCGAGCGTAACCGCAGCGTAGGATATCGCACTCGGTGTATCTAGCGATGAACTGTATTCCCTCAGCCATTCGATTTTGTAGTTTTCGTACTCCTCCATATACGCTTCCGTATTTCTTGCAACCTCGTCCATGACCTTTACAGCTTCACATGGGTACTTTCCAACCGAAGTCTCAGCTGATAACATTATCGCATCGGTACCATCAAGTATAGCGTTGGAAATGTCCGTTATTTCGGCACGTGTTGGTGTTGGATTCTGAACCATGCTTTCGAGCATTTGTGTAGCCGTAATGACTGGCTTCTTGTAAAGGTTTGCGATTTCGATAATCCTTTTTTGCGCAATAGGAACTTGTGCCACGGGGATCTCCACTCCTAAATCACCGCGAGCAACCATAACGGCATCGGAAGCCAGAATTATTTCTTCAAGATTATCCAACGCTTGGGCCGTTTCAATTTTAGCAACGATCGGGATGCCGGTAAGCGCTTTCGCATCTTTGACGTCCTTGGCCTTTCTAACAAACGAAAGAGCAAAATAATCTATCATTTCTTCATTTCCCATTTTGATGAATTCCCTGTCTCTGTCAGTCACAGAAGGTATCGAAATGTCGACGCCGGGAAGGTTCACACCCCTTTTGTGCGTAATGGTACCACCACGTTTCACAGTACATAAAACAGTCTTTTGGGACTTTATCACGTCTTTAACTTCAAGATCAATAGCACCATCGTTAATTAGTATGTGTTCGAAAGGTTTGATTTCTTCGTACAACCTATCGTAGTTTATCCAAAATCTCTTTGCATTACCGACAAATTCCTCACCACAAACGATTTCGACTTCCGCCCCATCTTCAAGGGTTACGTACTCCGTCTCAAATTTTCCAGTACGAATCTTTGGCCCAGCAAGATCCAACAATATTGCGAAATTATACCCACGTTGCCGAATAGATTTTAGTCGCCGAATTCGTTCCCTGTGCACTTCTATTGTCTCGTGCGAGGAATTCAACCTGAAAACATCGACCCCGCATTTTAACAGTCTCAGAATACCCTCCTCAGATTCTGTGGCTGGTCCTAAGGTCGCAACTATTTTCGTCTTTCGCAACTGAGGCATTTCCGGCACCTCCCAACTTTTCAGCATGGTCATATATTAAGCTTAAATCTTCAGATCAACGTGCCTAACTATTTGCTTTTCATATTATATCATAACATCGCTTTCTTTCATCAAAATGCTTGTTTTGCAGATATCAGCGTGACGTGATATAATAAAAAATAGTTAGCCGACACTAAATTCTGGATTCCAACCTGAAGGTAGAGAGGTATGGTAAGATTCCTTGATGGTTTTATAATCGAAGAGAAGCCAAGACCAAGCTCACAAAAAGTGAGACGATAGTTTTTGCGTACCTAATTGTAAATAACGGGAGAGGAACTTTTCACACTCTTTCCCGGATACTTGCTGCGGATTATCTTGAGCCTTTAGATGAGAAAAACGTAAGGAAGATTTTGCGAAGTCTAGGAAGAAAAGTTTCTCCCCTTTGCGTTGTACGTTCATCCAACAAGGAAATCTTCCTGGAACTTAACGTCGACGTTGACGTACTCCGATTACATGAAGTCTTGTCATTGTTGCAACGCTTTGAGCATAGCGATTTAGAAATCAACCAGTACCTAAATGAACTCTTTCAACTCTATAGAACACCTTTCCTGCACTTCATCGATAATTTTTGGGTTATTACGTATCGTGAGTTGTTGGAAGACTTGCTGGCAAACACACTAATAAAGCTTCTGATTTTCAGAAGATTAAATCTTCATACCAGAATTAAACTAATCAACCTACTTGCGACTACTCTTTCAACTTGGTTAACTTTCTCAGACCTTCCGAAAATTTTAGAATTTCACAAAGTAAAGGTGCCAACCTTAAGGAACTTGTTTATGGAAAGCAACACTGATAGAAATATAGTGCCTGTCAGAATTGTCTCAGTGAACAACGCACAACGGCTTGATCTTTTCAAAGTTGCCAGTTCTATCTTTCCTTTGTCCAGTGATGAATACTTAATTTACATAAATAGCTCGGAACTCGAAAAATTCGTCAGTGGAGGGAACAAACCGAGAGATGTTTTACGTTAAAACCTTTGGGCAGCTTCAGATTTTTAAAGCTGGTGACGAGATATCAAATTTCTTGTCGAAAAAGGCCCTTCTAATACTTGTGTACATTCTTGTCAAACGAACAGACTTTGTTTCAATATCGGAAATTGGCCAATTGTTTTACGAAGGTTTCCCTGATAGTTATGTCCACAAAAACTTGAATGTTCAACTTTACTATCTTAGAAGAAACCTTGGAATATCGACGTTAGAACTTTCGAGTGAGAGAGAGTTTATAAGGGTAAACCGGAAGATCTTCCGAACAGATTACGATGAATTGTTGGAACTTCTTTCGTTACCTGGAAATGCGGAAAAGGTAAAAATGTTCAAACCCGATGAATTTTTACTGGGATTTTCTGAAAAATGGATTGAAACGTTCAGAAGACGTATCAACGAGATGATTCTCCAGTACCTCAGGCACGAGTCGGAAACATACGTTGTTTCCAATCTACAAAAAGCCTATGTGTTGGTGCAGCAGCAACTGAAGATGAGAAGAAAGCCTTTTGTGCTTGCTTTAGCAAAATTTGATGGGAACCTGACAATCGAAAGCTTTAGCTTTAGGAAGGGCGATTTGGTGGTGAGATTGAACGACTATTGGCTTCTTCTTCTAGAAAGTAGCGAAGATTCACTCAAAACTTTTGAAGGTGTGAAAAGAAGGATGCAGTCGTTTGCCAAGCTCATGTTGGTCAAAGAAGAGGAAGCTTTGGAGATTCTCGAACAAATTTTGTTCAGAAGGCAGCTTGTCACACAAATTTTAGCGGAGGAGGCTTGAAAATGTCCATACAGAAGATGAGAGCTAAACTGCCAGTTATAATCTTTGCTATGCTTACACTCTTCTGGCTAAGCTCAACTGCACACGCTTTGGAGATCTATCCGAGCCTTATCTATCGAATCACAACCGAAAAGTACAAGTTCAGTTATTCTTTTTTTGTGAAGAATGATCTACCGAGAAATTCAAGGGTAACAGTCGAAATAATTGATTTGATAACTGATGAGGGAAAATTCATTTTCAACGCTCCTGATTATCCCTTTACTTTGAAGGAATACGTCACGCCAAGCGAATCGGAATTTATCTTGGAACCCAACGAACAGCGCGAGGTTACGTTAAACTTTAACGTACCATCGAGTTTCCCAGGTGGTGTTGGAAGTTTCGCTGTAAAACTTCGTCAGGAGGGAGTTTCTCAAGGCACAGTTGAGGTCAGGCTGAACTATATAATTCCGTTCTTCATAAGGCTCAAGCAACTTCCGCTGAACTATTCTATTACAGTCACGGAAGTCAAGTTGCAAGATTTGAACGAAGAAAAAGTCGAAGGTTATCCCGATTTTGGTACGTTGGTCAGGATCAAGTTTAAAAACAACGGAAACGGAGTTTTCATACCGACTGGTACGCTCGACATTCACTCGAAAGAACTAAAAACAAGTGTATACTCACATAAAATAGAAAGCTTAGACTTAGTGGTTTTCCCCGGGAAAACCTCTACCTTGGAATTCTACACACCTTACATCCTACCCGAAGGAACTTTGGGTTTCACTCTACAGGCAAGATCTTTTGACGTAGAAACATTCGCTCAGTTCACATTCTCGAACAACAACGTGGCAAATTACGCCGTTTACCAATTCTTACCAGACATTGTACTCATAACTGAAAAAACGAAGAACAATACTTTCCCTGTAAAGGTTGTGAATCTCTCCCCCAAGCGCGCGAAAATCTCCGTGGAATTCAACAACAATTTAGTTTCCGTTTCGCCCAAATCAACAACAATTCTTCCCTTCAAAGAGTACGGCTTTAACATTAGGACTTTGGAAAAGGATTTCGATTTTATCGGAGATAGACTAGTGTTTGGAAAGATATTTTCGGAAGGAGGTACCGAGGAAAGGGTTATAAGGGAGCTCATGGTTATTTTGCGTGGAAAAGTTGCCAATCCTTCACTCGATGTCAGGAAGCTCGATAAGGCAAACATGTCTACTTTGAGGTTTGAAAATAACGGAGATTGTGTGCTCACCATTGAAATACTAATTAGGGGACAAAAAGTCAACGATGAAGAAATCGTGCTCATACCTCAACAAGTATTCGAGGTAACAATGGATAGTATTATTCCCTCCTCAGATATTATTATTAGATTCAAACCGTACGGAGCCGATAAATTCATCGAACGTGGTTTGTAGTAGGATTATCCTAATGTCGAAGGAGGGTTTTTTCTGAAAAGTAAAAACCTCGAGACTTGGTTGATGGTAGTGTTCTTGTTTACTTTTTTCTTGTTTACTTTTTTAAGTAGCACCATCTTTGGTTTGAGCGTCAGCTTCTACAATCTTAACATAAAAGATGCGTTGAACATTATCGCTGCCGAGGCTGGTGTTCCTATAGTCTACGAACCGAATTTGACCGGCACAGTGACAGTCGAATTCGAATCTGAGAATGTTGAAAATATCATCGAGATTGTCCTTAAGCCGTTTAACTATTACTGGACAAAAATTGATGGGATTTATTATGTGGGTACTATGAATCCAACTAACCCAAATTTTTTTAAGGTAGCAACGTTACTCGAAGTACCGGTTTTTCATGCAGATGCCGAAATTTTGCGCTCTTCGTTGCCGAAGTCTTTACAGGACTACATCTTATCAACGAATGATTCAAATCGACTCTTAATCTACGCCCCCATTAACATCGGATCTATGATTGCAAACCTAATAACAAGACTGGACAAACCCTCCCGAGAAGCAAAGATAATATTCAAAGTACTTGATGTCTCTGAGGGTTTCTTAGATTCCTTCGCTCTGACTCCTGGTACTGGTAATTTGACAGGTTTACATATCAATATTCTGCAACTACCTATTAGTGGAAGTTACGTGAACCTTTTGTTCCAGGGAAAAGAAGATTCCCAGCGAATGCGCATCTTGAGCACAGGTCAGTTGACGGCACAAAATGGACGAACATACAAGATCACGCTTCAAAATCAGCTTCAAACTCAACAAATAACTGAAGGTAAGGTTTCAAACGTTCAGAACCCCGAGGTCTTTGAGGTAACAGTCACTCCTAGGTTTGCCGCGAAAAAGTGCCACATAACTCTGAACTTCAGCTACAGCGGTATTTTGTTTGGCACAAACTCAGAGAACGCAAAAAGAGGGGCAACGTTGTCTTCCAACGTCAGCTTAGACTACGGAGTACCTTACGTTCTCGGCGCAATCTCTTATGAAAAGAAGATTGAGAAGGAAGGCGGAATCTCCATCTTGGGAAACCTTCCATTCATTGGCAGTCTCTTCAAGGTGGAAATATTACGAAAAAGAAACACGTTACATCATTTTTCTCATAATGGTGGAGGTTGATTAGCTTGTTGAAGTTACTTTTCAAAATACTCACAATCAGTAATCCTCGATTCGCAGTAGTGGCATTTTTAATGATTTTAACGATTAGTGCTACGATACTGGCCCAAGTTGACATTTCCTTTACTGATACAGAGCTTACCAACGCATTGGAGCACATCGCAAAAGAGTTTGACGTAACATTTGTCTACAGTAATGACATCGCAAAGAGGAGAGTTAACCTACAACTGAAAAACGCTGAATTAGAAACTGTCCTAAGATTTCTCTCGCAAGCTGCAAATCTCGATTATTTACGGATTGGAAATAAAGTCTATGTTCTCTTTGACCAATCTTGGAAAAGCTCGAAACTAACTTTCAGAGAGTATGTAACAAGACACAGAGAATCCCAAGAACTTGCAGAGATGATAAAAACTTTCGGAGTCGAGTGTTTTGCTTACGATGATAGGGTCATCATTCTTGGCACATCCGATGAAACTGGCAAGCATTTGCTCCAAACCTTAGAGCGTATTGATTCACAGAAGGATAGCTACAGAATGGTTATTTACGTGGTAAGTGTATCCAAAGCTCTTATCTCCACAACAGGCCAGTTGGAACGAAATACCTTGAAGGAATTGTTAAAGGTCCTTACTAAAGCGCGAATGGTGAGAACCACTTATGGGCTGGTTACTTTCTCAGAAGTCGGAATGCAGATTGAAGAAAAACAAAATATGGCCAGTTTTCAAGTTAACGAAAACCTTCTTATAAGGTTCAGTGCCTCCAAGTTTGAGATAGAAACGGATATGGAAGTAACATCGTATCAAATCGACAGCTCAAAAACCCACCAGTTTGAATTTGTTGCTGAGTCTAAGGATGACTATCATCTGATAATAAGTTATCTGGATATTCCTGAAGAACTTTCCACAGTGCGACCAGAAAAATTTTCGGTTCCAGCTTCAGAAAAAAGTTCCCGAGAGTGTCAACAAGACAATCAGACAGCTTTTTACGTAGTTTTCAAAATTCCCGGTGAATTGTCCTTCAGTTTTTCTAGTGATTCAACACTCGTAAACTTAAAATTGAATACAGGGGCCACAATTCACATGCTAGCTCTCAAAAGAGTCGAATATATATCAAGAATAACCAGTATGATGTGGGTTGGGCTTGGTTACTCTTCGCCACCACAGGAAGAGGTTTATATCATCTTAGCTGAAAAACTGAGTTTCGGAACATTCAGTCTGATACCAAAGCTCATGTTCGAGGTACAGAAAAAACAATTTTCGTTCGTACTTCTGGCTCAACTTGGTCTTGAGTTTTTAAAAACACTTTACACAACACTCTACTATAGCTATGAAAAGGAAGGTTCGACGTATCTGGGAGTTGAGTTGGGGCTCAAATATAGCTGGGGGACTATAGGTTTTGTGACTCTCATGGACAGTCATCAGAACTTCGGATTCGGTTTAGCACTTCGCTGGTAGGTTACAGCGCGGAAAAATTGAAAGTTAAAGTTAACCTGAAATCATCTATTTTGATGGGTTCGATAAACAAAAGTCCCAGATAGAGCATTCCAGACAAAAATTTATTATTCACAGGAGTTGGATAACTTGGGTTCATAGAGATACTTTTGTTTCCTAAAGTAACGCTCGTCAACCTCACCGGAACAGGATTCATACCAGATATATCTGTTACACTGTAGGTTACATAAACCGAAAATTTGACCGGCGATTCTATATAGAGGTATCCTACTCTAACGTTGATGCCTGTCGATGTGAACGGATCAACATTAATCCAGGCGTTTTCATCGTAAGTCCACACGATGCGTACGTAATTTGGCATTACTGATTGAGCAGCAAGTAAAAGATTTAGAAGAACTAATCGCAGGAGTTTGGCCATTCTAAAAAATCCTCCTTTTCGAAAACTCACAAAAATTACAAGCGGAAGCCTGACGGCTTCCGCTTTTTAATACAAATCCCGACCATATCTAAAGAAAACTACATTGCGATGAAGTTGAAATCGATCCTTATTGTGAAGTCTTGGTCAGGAAGGCTCCAAAATTCAACCGTAAAGTTTCCAGAAAGTGTCTTATTTGTTACCGGTGTGGCCGAACCTTCATTGTTACCGATCGTCACCGTTCCAATCTTCACACTACCGATTCCTACACCCTCTGGTAAACTTCCCGTGCTGTAAAACACGCTAAACCTCTTGTTGGATTGGAAAGTGAGTGTACCAACGGACGCCACCTTTGTTGTTTCGTCAACCATAACAGGTGCTGTTTCGTCATACTCCCAGATAACTCTGATGTACTGTCTGACGGCAAAGTTCAGCGTTTGACTCCAGGTTGCTCTGTTATTTGTGAACGGTATACGTACGTCACCTGCCGCAAACACTAAGAACGCAACCGCCAACAACGAGAGAACCAGTAACTTTTTCATCCTCCAAACCTCCCTCTTCAATTTATGAGAAGAAGTAACCCACTAACGGGAGATTTTTCGCTGTTATTTTACAAAAAACATCCAAATAAATTTGGAAACTTGTTGATAAAAAGATGATAAAAATCACAAGCTCGCACGAAGAATCCGATTATAGTTAGTGTGTATTCGTTATCTAGCAAACCACTTACTGCGAAAATGCAAAAAAACTCTTTAGCTTGAACCTCATTCAAGACTTTCAGAATTTCATCCCTTGAAAAATTCTGTACCTATGGTAAAATTCTTCATGCGGTGCGGAGAGATGGCCGAGTGGTCGAAGGCGCTTGCCTGCTAAGCAAGTGTGGAGGTTTCTCCACCGAGGGTTCGAATCCCTCTCTCTCCGCCAATTTTTTTGTAATAGGCTCTAAGAAAGTGCGTGCCCGTAGCTCAAGTGGATAGAGCGTCAGACTGCGGATCTGAAGGTTGTGGGTTCAACTCCCGCCGGGCACGCCATTTTTATTTTTAAAGTATAGTGACCCACGACGGCGGTTCTATGACCGAATCGCCGTTTTATTTTTCCTCCAGGGCTGTGGTATAATGTTCTCAGAAAGTACTATCGAGAGGTGAGTGCGTTGAAGATGATGGAAAGGATATCAGGTACGGAAAGCGTTGTTAAAAAGCGCGAGTTGAACAAACTTACGTACTACCTTACGATATTCCTTGGATTTGTTACGTTCGTGTTCGGGTTCATCTCCATAGTCGTTTACTTGGGAATACTCTACCTTTCCCCGGTGATTTCCAATCTGACCGGCATCGTTTTTTTGACTTCAAGATATTTCCTTTTAACGTTGATAATGTTGACGTTTGCAGGATTTTTCACCGCCTCTTACCCCGTTTCAAAGGCCATCGATGGTAACTCGTCTTTCCACGTAATCATGGCGTTTGGATGTTCTGGAGTGGCCTTGGGAACGCAAGTCTTTAAACTCGCTATCTCCGGTCCAACTTGGATTGGACTTGATCTTTTGGGTAGCAGTGGAAACACCATGGAGATGATGTACCTCACCGCCGTTTATTTCGTCTATTCGTTGATACTTTTTGTGGTTGAGTTCACACTGCTTAAGGGTGAATTTTCAGAATAAACTCGCGTCTGGAGGTATATTTCTCAGGTGAACTCGAAACTGGAAAGACAAGTAGAAAGTATACTTTTAAAGCACAAATTGAAAGTTAGTGAGCGAACGTTAAAGAGATTTCTGAACTTTTTGGAAAGTATAATTGATGAACTGACACCAGAACTTATAGAGATTTTCGTTCTGGACAATCTTACAATAGGAGAATCGTACTTCTTTCGGGATCGTAAGGTGTTTGATTTTCTAAAGAAAGTCATGCAATACAAAGTCGAGTGGAACATTTTATCTGTTGGGTGTTCACGTGGTGAAGAGGTTTACAGTCTTTCAATCATTGCAAGAGAGTCCGGTAGGAACTGTAAAATCACTGGTATCGATATATCCCCACAAAGGATTGAAGAAGCAAGAAGGGGTTGCTACAAATTCTGGAGTGTGCGTTTTTTGAGCGAAGATGAGCTGGAAAGATTTTTCATAAAAAACGATGATAAGTTTTGCATCAAATCTGATTACAAAGCAAACGTTACTTTCGTAAGTGGTAATTTCTTAACGGTGCCATTTAGCGAGAGTTTTGATATCATTTTTGCAAGGCGAGTACTGTTGTATGCCGAAAACGAGGAACTCGTGGTGAGGAAGATTTACAGCTTGCTTAAGAACGACGGGGTGTTGGTTTTAGGATCGGGCGAGTATTTTCCGACGGTTTTGAAAGACTTTGAACCTATCAACGAATGTCCTTGCGTTTATAAAAAAGTATCCAGAAAAAGTTCAAAGTTTTCCGATGAAAAGCATGTTAAGGACAAAAGACCGAAAACTTCTTTTATATCAACTCAAGAGGTTAAATATCTAAAAGAAGCAATTGCGAAAAATTTGGAAAACGAATTAGCTCTTGAGCCAACGATAAGGATTGTTGAACACTGCTTGGAAAATAAAATACTAAGCGAAGCAGAAAATTACCTAGCAATATTGGTGAGAAAATATCCAACGCATTACCTTGTATGGAAATACCTTGGTGTTTTGGAACTGGAAAAAGGTAATTACGAAGCGGCGGAGAAACACTTGAAGAAAGCAGCGTTTTTGAATCATTCAGATGACGAAATTTGGCAGCTGCTTCACTTTATCAAGGGAAGGAAGTAGTTTAAGTGAAGGTGAGAGTATGCGTTTTTTTCTTTGTGAAATTGAACACAAAGTTGGTGTACACTGTCTGGCTCTTCCTTCAAACGAACTAATTGGCGTAAGTACGATTTTCGTTCCTGCTCCACAAGGGGAACGAGTTTTCGGATTTGCAGAATACAAGGGACGACTTTATCCTATAGTAACTCACGCAGAACTTGAAATGCCTGCCTTTAAGTACTTTGCAATCTACCAGAAATTTGCCTTCGGTGTGACTCGAATACTTGCCGAGGTCGAAAGCACACCAACCCCCCTAACTGAAAAGCTCTTCTCAGAGACACCCCAAGACTCACGCTCTGAAGATGTGCTAAAGGATGTATCCCACTATTCTGGAATAGTTGTCCACGAAGGAAAAATTTATTATGTTTACAACTTCATCAATCTAAGAGCACCAGTTAATGCGAACGTAGTAAAAGCTCGTTTTTCTCAAAAAGTCGAAGAGCGACAGGAATCAATTGGAAGCTTTATTTTGTTAGGCGAGAAGTACGCCATACAAAAAAACCAAGTAAAGACCATACTTTCTGCAAACCTAATGACATCATTCAAAGTGGACCAATTCGACGGTTTTATAGATTACGGTCGCATCATTCCAGTGATAAACCTGGACAATGGTGAGCATGTCGTTGTACTCGAGAACATAGCATACAGGACCGGAAAAATCCAGTTAGCTAATGGGTTTGTTCTTGAGCATCCGGAAAAGGGAGAAAAGGTGCTTGAAACGGATATGGGCACATTCAAGATTATTGAAGTTTAAGTTGAAATCTCGTGCGCTTCTCGAATAAAAACTAATCGATAGGGGCGGTTACTATGAGTACCGACTTCCTTGAGATCTTTTTTCAGGAATTGCGCGAAAAGGGTCAAAGTGCAATAGAGATGATTAAAAAGTTTCTTGAAACAAGGGAGCGAGAATTGGTTTACGAAATTTATCGTGTGTTTCACACAATAAAAGGCTCGGCCAGTTTGGTTGGACTTGTTGGATTCAGAAATTTGATGCATAACCTTGAGAATTACTTTAAAAGGTACGAAAGTGGTGAACTCGAGCTTACAGATGATCTTCTTGCAAGGATGTTATCCATCATCCCAGAATTGTTAAGCCGAACGACGGATATTTCCGAGGACGATTTAAGATCCTTTTTGGATATCTTAGAAGGAAAACAGCGTGCCCAAGTTTCCGTAGTAAAGGAACAAATTTCAGAAAGCTTTTCGCACGTATTATTTGAACTAGTTTCCAAAACATTGAGTGTCGAGAATAGCCTGATGAGAAACGACACAAAAAATGCTCTCAGGGAAATTCGAACCCTCAAGTCAAGGTTGTTAAACATCATGGAAGAAAACTTCTATGTTAGAATCTCTGACCTTTTGCGAAACTTCGACACACTTGTGATTCAAGAAGCTACGCTAAATCGAAAAAAGGTCAAGCTGGAACTACAAATTGGACAGGAAAAAGTGGAAAGAAAGGATTCGCAAGTATTGCTAGATTCTTTAGTACACCTTGTGCGAAATGCAATAGCACACGGTATTGAATCTCCGGAGGAAAGGAAAAGAAAAGGAAAGTCGGAGTACGGTACAATTACACTCAGAAGTTACCTGGAAGGTGGAGAGTTGTATCTCGAAGTTGAAGATGATGGTTCCGGAATCGACTTTGAAAGGGTGAGGAAAAAAGCCACCGAAAAAGGACTTGGGCACCTCCCACCGGAAGAAGTGATATTTGTGCCCGGTTTCTCAACTAAGGATACCGCTGACGGTACGGCCGGCAGGGGAGTAGGGCTTGATGCAGTAAGAAACTTTGCCATGGCACGGGGAGGAAATGTTGAAGTAGTCACGGCTCCCGGAAGAGGCACAAAGTTCATCGTTCATTTTCCTGTGAAAAGTTTTGTTGTGAAAGTCGTTGTTATTGAGGCAGATGGACTGATTTTCGCAGTTGAAACGAGTGACTTAGTAGCAGTGATAGTGAGTGCACAAACCGTAGATGGTAAAGTCAAATACAAGGATAAGCTGTACGATATTTCGTTTTCCTCAGCTAATCCTAGGTTCTGCTTCATCACGTCCGCTAAGAAAGCACTCCTTGTGGACAACATCGTGGGTGTTTTTGACGGACAAATCAGCAACGAATCCTACGGCTTTGTGAAGGGCTTTGTGAAGAATATATTTATCCATCCGTTGCCGGTAATCGACGTAAGTAAGATTTCCAAACGCGCCGAAAAGTCCAGCAAAAAAAGAACGATACTGATAGTCGACGATTCGTTCGTAACCAGGTCAATACTCTCAAAGTTTCTTAGAACTTTTGGTTACGAGGTTCTGGAAGCAAAATCCGGCGAAGAAGGCGTAGAAATCTCAAAGAAATTCGATGTGGACCTGGTAGTTTGCGATGTCGAGATGCCTGGATTGGACGGTTTCGAAACAACCAAAAGTATAAAAGAGGTAAAACCGAAGTTGCCGGTTGTGATTTTCAGCACTTTGTCAGAAGAACAGTTAATCAAAGGTATGGAAGCCGGCGCAGATGGATACCTTTCAAAGAGTGAACCACTCGAAAGGTTGCTTAAACTCATTGAAAGGTTGGTTGAAGTCGAATGAAGAGGGTTATCATCGTTGGCTCTGCAGGTAGCCCCACACGAGTTATAGAACTTTTAAAGCTTGGAGAACCTCTACGCTTCCCAGTAGTTTTATGCATTCACCTCACGAGTACGGTAATCGAGACTTTTGCTGAACACATAACAAGGGAGACACAAATTTCAAATGTGGTTGTGAAAAGCCCAACCAGATTGATAAACGTTATTCACCTACCGGCAGGAGGTAAGGATATTGTTTTCCTAACACGCGATTTGGTAACAGTAAAAGAAGGGTCGGGAAAAATCCATCCGTCGATCTCAACGCTGTTTCTTTCACTAAAGAAAGTAGCCGATGAAAATTTTATTATCATCGTTCTTGGAGGTCTTGGAGACGACGGAAAGAGCGAAGCAAAGACTTTATCAAAAAAGAAGGTGAGGTTCTTAATCCAAGAGGATGCTGAATTCCCCTATCTTCCAAGAAACATCCAACAAGAACTAGGAAATAGAAGTGAATTGAGACCGTTCCACGAAATCAAATCCATTTTGAAATCGTTGAATAGAGATGCTTGCTGAGGGGAGAGAGATGAAAAAAGTACTTGTTGTTGATGACTCAGACGTTTGGCGCAGCTACCTTAAGAATCTCTTAGAGCTGAATGGTTATTCCGTAGAAGTTGCCAGGGACGGACTCGATGGCCTGAATAAATTCTTTAGCTTTCTTCCTGATGTGGTGATTGTTGATCACGTAATGCCCAAGCTCAATGGCATTCACTTTACGAGATTCATTAGAAGTTTTAGTGTCTTCAAGCGTATTGGAATCCTTATGCTCACCGGTGCTGATGAAACGGTTAGTCCCTTTTGGGCAAAGAAGAGCGGTGTAAACGCTTTTGTTAAGAAAACTGCCCCGCAAGAAGATATAGAGAGAGCTATCTTGGCTTTTGTTGCTCAACCCTACGCAATTGAATGGACGAGGGAGATTTACAAGATTCACATAGAGCCATACGGAGAGTTGGTTGATATACTTGACGAAAGTTTAAAAAAGGCGACGTTGATGGACGAAATATTAAGCTACGCAAGTTATATATTCGACGAGTTCACAGTTTTCAGAAAGATATATGAACTATTTTTAGAGCTTTTGGAGTTCGAGGCAGTTTATTTTGTCGTTGCATCGCTTTCGCGAATGAGAATTTACGGATTCGGGAAAGGTGAGCTCGCAGCTCCTGAGGAAGTTAAAAGAGTTTTGGAAATGAGCAGCGATCTGAGTATCTACTCACCTGTTGAGGAGCATTTTCAAGGGTCAAGAAAAATGTCAGAAAACTTTGTTCTTGAGGAAATATTCTCGTGGTATGATGAGTTACTTGGCTTTGTGCTCTTTGAAAATCCAAAGTTTGTTGAGGTAACTCAAAAGACATTACTCTATATCAACGATGCGCTGGGAAATCTTTTCATGCTTGTGAACGATTACTACAATTTAAATAAAGGGCTTGAATGCGACGGTATCACCGGCACCTACACTATGACCTTCTTTAGGACGAAGTTGGCCTCATCCATAGATTTTGCAGTTAGGAACGATCTGCCAGTTACTCTGGTAAAAACAAGAATCGTGAACCTTAGGGAATTTGTCAAAAGATACGGTGGAACTCTCGCAAACGAATTTTTGAAGAAATTGAGTGAAATACTTCAGGAATTTTCCCAGGAGCTGGTTGGTAGGATTAAAGTAGATGAGTTCTGTAACATACTAATAGGTGCAAAATCTAAACGCTCTCAAAAAACCGTAGACGATATAAAGAACAGGATTAGTTCACTCGCTGAGAAAGATGAAAGGTTCGCCGATGTAAGGATTGAATTCTCTCTAATCGAGTGGAACGGTGAATCTTTGGGCGAGATGATTGAAAAAATTTACTCGAAGGGGGATATGGAACTATGAAATTAAGCTTAAAGTACGCATTAGCCGTATCGTTAATACTGATTTGTTTCGTAACAATATTACTTTTTGTGACTTTTACTCAATTTGCGAAAATCACGAGAGCTAACGTTCTTAACGTTTTTAAGCTCGAGGTAGAGGCTTTGGCAAAATACAAACATTACGAACCTCTCTTTGCGACAAAACCATCTTTTGGATATTACTACGTCCTAAACAGCGACGGAGTTGCAATATTTCACACAGATCCATCAAAGGTAGGCATCGATGCAAAACAAGCTGTGCCCGGACTTTTTGAATACATGAAGAAACGTAGCTCTGGTATTTATTCGTACGTTTTCGAAGGTGTTGAGAGACACATCGCCTTTGCTTTCGACGGAGAAAGTTTCATTGTGCACGCCGCTACCAAGGACGAACTTTTCAGAGACCTTCAAAGGTTTCGCAAAAAACTTTTTACCTTCGGTTACCCGCTACTTATAGTGATTTCTCTAGCCCTTGGTTACATTCTTGGTGAGTATCTTGTAAAAACCCCAAAGTCCCAGCTGGAAAATTCCAATAATTTATTCGGTTCTATCTCTGAAGCAGTTATCGCGGCTTCTACTTCCACAGCGGAGATTAAGGCCATGGCTGAGAATACCGAAAAGGCATCACAAGAGTTAGACAAATCTGTTGAGGAATTTGCTGCATACCTTGAGGAAAGTAGGGCAGAAGTTGAATCAACCTTATTGCGAATAAAGCATTTTACAGACACCATTGAAGATATAACCAAATCGTCGTCGAAACTTGCTGAGTTGACCGAAACACTTTCTTCTCTGGCTGAAAAGATTACCGACATTTCCGATAACATAACCGTGCTTGCAATCAACGCATCTATCGAGACGAGTAAGCAAAACATCGATCGCGAAGGGCTGGCAAGAATTGCAGAAATGATTATGGACCTCTCTAACTCGACACGAAACCTAGCGAAAGAATCGAAAAACTCCCTTACGGAAATTGAAAAAGTTGTTACATCAACCGTTTTGGTAACAGAGAAAGTTTCAAAAGACTTGCATTCTGTTCGCGAGTCGCTCAACGCCATTGAACAAGTCACGGAAGCGTCATCAAGAAACGTCGATCGGCTTGCACAAATCTCTCGCAGCTCACATGAGGCTGTGGAACAACTCTACACTGGTATAGAGCAATTGGAAAATGCTATAAACGACATCAAGGACGAAATAGAAAAGTTTGGAAATTCGATAAAAAATATAAAGCTCTAAACGATGGCGGGAGGTAGATTAATGAGTGAATTTAAATTCTTCGAATACTCCCCAAACTTTAGAGTGATGATGATACTCAAAGCACTCGAAAATGGAACCACCACACATGGAGAAATAGCTTCATTGGCTGGTATCGTACCTTCGCTGGTGAACAAATACCTCAAGAAATTAAAGTCCGAGGGACTTGTCGATAATCCAAACGGAAGGTATCAAATCACAGAAAAAGGCAAAATCAGCTTGAGTTATCTATATCTCTCGTATTTATCGGAAATTGTCGATTTATATGGTAGCATAGAAAACAAGTTCCAAGATATTTTTTTGAAGCTTATCGGTAAGCGGGAACTTTGTATCTTCGGAGCGGGTATGGTTGGACGGATGCTTGAAAGGTTAATTACGACGCGTTCTAACTTTCACATAGTCGCTTTCTTAGACGAGGATGAAAAGAAGATTGGAACTAAAATCGACGGTATTCCTGTTATTTCACTCGAAGACAAGTTCCAAGCCGATGCAATCATCGTTGCATCCTTTAAAAACAGCGAAGAAATGGTTCGAAAGTTGCTGGAACGTGGTGTTAGAAGTGTTTATCAGCTTGAGTTCATGGGCGATAGATTAAAACTAACTTGGCGAGGTTAGTCCGATTATGGCGTTTTTTGAAAACATATTTTTCGGCATCGAAAAATCCCTAAAAACTGAGTTTTTACGAATCAAAGAACTTCACGAAAAGGACTTCCAAAGTTACAAGGAGCAGTTCGTAAACGTTTTTTGGCAGCTATTCGAAGCTGTTGCAAATATCTTAAACGAAGACTCTCCCATTGAGCAAAAGTTGTTTATAAGGCTCGGCTTGGTTGACCCACGCTACGTTGGCAAGGATGACTTAGACAAAATCAAGGAAATGTTCTCAAGTTTTGAACATGAAACGGTGTTTTATACGGACGAATGGCTCATTGCTGTAAAAAACGGAAAAGTACGGCCTTCAACATTCGAAGATGTCATTCAAAATGTTGAACAACAGCGAACAGTAGATTTAACTTGGCTTGTAAAGGAGTACGAACGTAAGCTTAACGATCGAATGATCGAAGAGGAAAAACTCAGAGACTTGGTAAAAGGTGTGCAATCAAAGGGACCTTACACTAAAGGCGTGTACGTTATCCTTGATGAGATAGTACGCACTGCTGGAAACTTGAGAAGAATGGACTCGGAAATTAAGGGACTTTACGAAACAATAAAGAATTTGGAGCAAAACAAATCAGTTTCAAAAGAAGCGAAAGAGGTAACGAGCGAACAAAGAGTTTTTTCCGAAATTTTCGTAGTAAAGCAGATGGTAAAAAAATCTGTTGGAAAATTCGGGGTTAATTACCCGGCTTTGAATTCAAATTTTCTTAGGGATGTTAATTTTTTGTTCGCAAAACAATCAACTTGCAAGCTCTTAGAAGAACTAATTTTTGTCGAACCATCTACTTTTCAGCGAAAGATCAAAAATTCGACGATTTTCATGCCACCTTACGTGGTAATCGTCCCAAGTTACGGTGAAGTAGGTTTCTGTTGGGAACCCGTGGAGGGAACGAACATTTACGGACGCGGTCGCGTTGCAATTCCCATCTTTTCGCGAAAAGGTATTGAACCATTTTACCAAGCATTTGGAGATTACCGGTGGAAATTGGAAAAAGAACTCGCATTCGGTCGGTGGATGGAGGAAGGTTTGACAGGTGAATACTATAGGTATTTGGAGGAAAACAAAATCAAAGGAAATCCCGCGGAACTTTTTTCAAAAGATTACGTGCTGTGGATATCGAAAGAGTCAAAGGGAATTCAAAAACTCGAAAAACAGGTCAGAGAAATTTTTTGGCATCGTGTTCCGTTTAACGACAAGATAAAAGAAAAGCTTTCACAACTAAGCTATGTTTACAAAGAGCTTTGGGAAAGGGATCTTAGAAAAAGACAACGGGAGGGGGAATTTTGACGATGAAGAATCTCTCAAACGATGAAAAAAACGGCAAAAAGGTCTCAAAAAAAGCACTCTTAGTATGGGGAATTCCAATTTCCATCTTTTTCCTGGTCGGTCTTACATTGTTTTTCTTCTTGAAGACCGTATTTAGCGGTGAGTTAATTGTCAAAGACTACATCTTCCAAGTTGGACGTTTCCAACTGAGATGGTATAGTGTTTGCATAGCAACGGGGATATTTACAGCTTACTTTCTTGCGCGCCGGCGTCTCAAGAACTACCATATCAAACCCGAGGACTTAGATGAGGGAGTATTCTGGGGAATTTTGAGCGGTATCCTTGGAGCTCGAACTTATTACGTTATTTTCAATTGGGGATATTACTCTCGAAATCCTTCGGAGATTTGGAAAATTTGGCACGGTGGTCTGGCGATACACGGAGCTATATTCGCCGTACTCCTTATGATATTCATCTACTCGAAAGTGAAAGGTTACTTTAACTTTCTTCACGCTACGGACCTATTCACCAGTGTTCTTCCTGTGGGGCAAGCGATAGGCAGATGGGGAAATTTCTTCAATTACGAAGCTTATGGTAGGCCGACAAATTTGCCATGGAAGATGTACGTTCCACCTGATAGGAGGATGCCTGGTTTTGACAACTTCGAATACTTCCATCCCACCTTCCTCTACGAGAGCCTTTGGAACATTGGGGTCTTCATTTTTCTCTATTTTTACATGGAAAAGAAGAAAAGAAGCTATGGTGAAACTACGGCGCTGTACCTCGTACTTTACTCCATTGGTCGATTTTGGATAGAATCGCTGAGACTTGACAGCCTCATGGCTGGAGGTCTTAGAGCTGCGCAAGTAGTTAGTATCATCTTGATAATCATCGGTACGAGTTGGTACGCGTACCTGAGAGGGAAGACAAAGGTGTAGAGTTAACAATTTTTCCATCTAATAGTTTTCGCAAAGAGTGTTGACTCCGGCTTTATTCTAGAACACCAAGGAGGGGATAGTTGTGCTGAAGAATATTCGTGGTACGTTGGCGGCTCTTTTGTTACTCATTTCAGTTTCCGTTGGAGCTTTCCAAATATCCATCCCTCAAGGTATGAACTTCATATTCCACATTCGTAGTATCTACGATTTGATTACAATTCTCAATGAAGACCAGTCTGACGAAAAGATTCGTCAAATACCAGAAATTGTGAATCTTCCCGAAATGATTACAGTTACAGGAAAGTTCAGCAATCAGCTTTTATTAAGCAACTGGGAATTGTTGCTGAACGACTCTTTCAACCTTGAAACGATCTTGTCTAGTTTTAGAAAATTGCCAATAATTTTCGTGTTCCCAGCGGATACTCGGTTTGAAAGCATCGAGAACTTTTTGATGCTCTTAGAAATTGTGTCCGTACAGTTCGATGAAAAATCCGAAAAATACGTTGCCGTGATAACCGAAGAAGGCATCGGACACATCTATAAACTCGAAAGCGGTGTCTACTTAACTTTTTCCGACACCATGGCACGGTTTTTAGAACTCCTTGCAGAAAACATAAATTACTCCCACGTGCTCGAAATTCCGGATGATGCGCTTGTTTATCACGAAGCTCTCAATCTACCGATACTTGGTATGGTTTTTTACCTGCTTGGTGATATCTACGGGACCCCCCAAAGCGAAAAGGGATATTTGAGAATCTGTGAAGACCAAAGTGTAGAAGCAGAGGTGTTCATAAAAAAAGAAGTATCACAACTAGAAAGAGAACTGATTTCTAAACTAACAAACATTAAGAAACATTTTACACTCGAAAACGCTACAATTCGTTTGTTGTCAGTTGAACCATTCAACGCGCTGGCTTTAAAATCCATAACTCCTTTGACACTTTTTCCAATCGAACCAAACTGGGTGGAAAGTGTTGCACTATCTCTTCTCACCTGTGAAGATAAAGAAAATACACAGATGGTGCTCTCAATAAAACCCAAGGCTACTTACGAAGACAAAGTCTTTTCATCCGTGGCACATTTGTCATTTCCTCTTGATATAAAAGAAGGTTTTGTGTTAGTAAGAACAGAAAATGCAGTCTTAACCAAGGCGGACAACGTCGTTACAGACGACACCGTTCTTTATGCGGAATTATTTAACATGAAGATCCACATTACCAGAGCCACCGACGACGTAACCAAAATTAGTGTAAAAATTCCCAAAATCTCTGATTTTCTTAGGTTTTTTGAAGAAGAAATACAAATTCAAGAAAGTGAGGATATTTTCAATGAAAAACCGTACTATCCTTTCGAGTTTCCAGAAGAAGATGAAGAAGAAAGTTCAGAAGAAGTCCTCAGTGAAACTGATGAGCTAATCCATAAATTTGCAAACCTGCTAAATTCTTTCATACAAAGTATGCTCCAAGAGGGCGAGTGGAATGTTACGGACGCCATAGAATTCGCAGGTGTCAGCAGAGAGGATTTCGATTTTGTACAATTGATAGATAAAACCGGTAACGTCCACGCGATGTTTCTTCTTTATTTAGATGTAGACGATCAAGATATAGTATTCTCATCGACAGAAAAATTAAGCAATCTTTTAAATACCACTCCTGATATCTCGCTAAGCATCAGTCCTGTTGGTACAAAACTCGTTGTAATACTCCATTTTCTAAAGTAATGGCGCCCGAAAATATATTCTGCCATCAAACTTAAAAAACCTGAGAGTTCCGAATGTTTGTGAAGAATTTCATTAGAACACTTCCAGGGCCTGGTCGGTCTAAATAACTGGAAAGAGTAAAAATGAGGTAAAGTGAGCGAAATCAGGGGGCCACTTCCCCCTGATTTAGTCAAAAGTTCCAAACTCTCGAGGGGGGATAGTATGTCGGAGAAAATGTACAGTTATGTGAAGTACGAACACGAACTTGAAACTGAATACAGAGAAAAACTTGCCGAAGCAAAGAGGAAGAGCGATGTTAGGAAAATTTTTGCCGAGTATGTTCTAAGATTAATTCAAAAGATAAATCCAGATGTACCGATGAAATTCGTAGAAGACATTCGGTTTGATGAAAAGGAATTCAGCTACCAATTCAACGGTGACTTGAGCAAAATTGTTGAAGAAATTGGAAAAAATAGTGATCTCATGGCTATAATCAACCGGATGTACGAGACTGCAACGCATAGATATAAGAAAATCGAACATGATGAAAACACAAACTACTTCAGAATGACACCAGAAACAAAATGATATCTCAAGCAAAAAATTGACCTGCTAAGCCAGAGCTCCCCCTCCCCATCCCCCTTCTCATTTCAC
>Ga0105162_1000063_pt1 | contig 68764 bp, 71 predicted proteins | sample JNZ201metaG_FD_81532 | JGI IMG/M metagenome (GOLD analysis project Ga0105162, IMG submission 81532) | Hot spring microbial communities from Jinze hot spring, China to study Microbial Dark Matter (Phase II) - JNZ 20120812A | ecosystem: Environmental > Aquatic > Thermal springs > Hot (42-90C) >...
AAATAGAGGTTATAAGAAAGTTGGAATTTGATATAAAAAGCTGACAAAATAAAAATTAAGCAGTTGCAAAAATCAGATATAAATTAATAAAGCGTTAAAGAGAAAAATAAAATGAAAAGTGAAATCAAAAGATATTAAAATTAAATAGAGGGAAAAATTTAAGTATCAGAATGATAACAAAAAATACAAAGACGGGAAAAAGAAATTTCACCATAAAAAGTCCCTCCGAAATCAAGAATAAACCGAGAATAAATACAGCTTATATATCAATTCCGTTCTTTCTCCTGAGCATATCAATCCTTTTTTATTTTTCTTTGATTTTAGGTTGTAAAGGAGCAGGGAAAAAAGAAGAAAAATCCCTGAAAGAATTCACCTTCAATATATACTACACAAAAAGAATAACAGAGATAAACTGCTTTTCGGTTCAGATGATAAAGTTCGAAGAACTGAAACCTTTTATAGTATTGTCAGGGTTTTTCACAGCAGACCTATCTAAACAAGACACCGCAGATATAAACAACCTTGAAGTCCAAGAAAAAGAAGGGGAATGGAGAAAAGCAGAGAACGAAGATATAAAAATCAATATAAGACAGGGCAAACTCGTTGTACGTGTCAAAGCACAGCTAAACGATGACAAAAAAACTTATCTTGAACTGAGAGGTTTCAAAACCGACCCGACCTCCTCGTGCGAGAGCATATATCAAGATTTCAGGAAAAATGGATTCTCCGATAAAAACATAGCAATAGGCAGGTCAAAAATATTCTATCCTTCAAGAACCACTGAAACAAACGGAATACTATCGCTCGTCTTCCTGTCTGATGAATTCCCTTACAACTTAACACTGAAAAGAGCATTTCCATTAGTTATTGAATTATATGAAAATATAGATAACAAAATTTCACAGTACCTGATATGCGGTGGTATTGATACCGAGAAAAAAACTGTCTTGCGCACATGTGAGATATTTGATACAGAAAAGATAGAGCTTTCTGATTTTATTCCAATGAACTTCCCAAGGGTTTTCGCAAGCGCAACAAAACTAAAAGATGGAAAAATAGTTATATCAGGAGGGTTAGACAAAAATTTCAAACCAATACCATACTTTGAAATTCTTTTCCCGGAATTCAACCTTTTCCTTAAAATTACAGGTTCTATACCGAGATTCCTCCATTACACATTCTCAACAGAAAAAAACATAGGCATATTAGGTGGAGTAGGAGAAGGTGGAGAATGGAAAAGAGAGATTGAGACATTCCCCCTCAGCACAACAGAAGAGGAAAAAATTATAAAGAATTTATATATTCTTGATAACGCTGGAAAATTTGGCTCATGCTTTGCAGAAAACCAAAACTACATATACATAATAGGTGGAGTAAACTCAAATAAAATATTCAGATTAAAAAAAGAAAGAATTGATGTCGGAACAATTGAAGCAGATGAATATCAAATTGATAGCTTGAATTTCTCTCCCGATAACTTACAGGAAAGAATCCGAAGCATAGGTCAGTGCCAGGCTATAACTTTTGGAGATAGAGTTCTTGTGGCGGGAAACCTCGGCTTTGTATTCTTCTTCACAGCAGATAATGACGGATTAAAATTATTATACTCACGAAAAATACCGGGGAACTACACCAAAAAATTAGAAAGCGGAGATGAGGAAATTCAGGTCAAAAAGAAAAAGAGCTTTACACTTCAGAAACTGTCTTTCAGAAAAGCTGTGATATTTGGTGGAGTAGATTACATAAAAAAACAGACCAATACTATAACCGAAACAAAAATTGAACCCTCAAAAGATATATACCTTATAGATATATTTCAGTTGACAAAAGAAGGAGGATTTAAGGAGTTCTCTTCTTTATATACAAGGCAAGGGGGAATAGCTTTCCTGCTTCAAGATGAATACCTTGCGATTTTAGGAGGGACAGAGGAAGGGAAGGCAGAAATAATCTTCGTTGGAGAAATGAAATATCCATCTGCGATTACAGAATTGCAAGGGCAAGGATTTCCCGGAGGGAGCACAGAAGGAAGCTTTCAGGAAAGCGCTTCATCTCCTCTGTTCTTCATGAAAAAAAACCTCAAAAAAGGTTTCCTTCAAAAAATAGAGGCGACAAATTTTCATTTAAAAGACATTATGGAATTTATTAAAAAATTAGATAATAGGAGATGATAGTGAAGAAAAATATGTCGGAAAGAAAGAGAGAAAGAGCCAAAAATTTCGTTTTGAGATTTTTATTAATAATTCTGCTTGGTCAGAATTTTATATCGTGCAGAGGAAATAGCAGTTCTCAAGAAAATACATCAACAAAAAGCACAAATTCAGAAATAGTTGAGATATTTCCACCAAACGGAAAGGGAGTTTTTCCCGAAGAGCTAACTATTTATGTTGTTTTGAGAACTCAACCATCAATTTATGATGTAAGGTTCGCAGTATGGAAAGAAGGAAAACAGGTTGCAGGAACGATAAACATAAGTAAATCAGGAGATTTCTGGAAAGTAAGCTTTGAACCAATCCAAAAAGAAGAGGGCTCATACATAGCTTATTTTAATTATGGATTGCAAGCGACATTCTGGACTTTCTTTGCAGAGATAACGCGTCAAACTCCCGAATTTGAAAAAGTTCAGTTTCCTCCCGATGATGAGAAAAATTTTCCCGTAGAGGGAACAATTTTTGTTTCCTTTGAGAAACTCATAAATCCTTTTTCGGTTGATGAAGATACAGTAAATCTGATAAAAAGAGGTGTAGCAGGAGAAGAAAATATACCAGCTGATATTTCATATTATCCTAACTATATAATTATATCGTCAGGGAAAAGAGAGAGTTCATCAAACTATAAAGTTTCTATAACAGGAATAGTACCGCTATTTTCAGGCAATCCTTCATTCTCCGTTTTAGATGATAGTTTAAGATTCAGGACAGTTGACATAGAAAAACCATATATTACGAGTTGCTTACCGAACTTCTGTTCAATGAACTCAAGTTGTGCAGTGGTTCAAGGTTCAATCTCACAAATAGAAATAGATTTTAATGAAAACGAAGAGATAGATGTTCAATCTGTTATTGAAAACATTCAGTTTTATCTGAACACAATATCTGCAAAGAACCAAAAAATGAAATTCAAGAGAATATACAAATATTTTGATAAATTAGAGCTGATATATCAAGATCAGAGCATATACACACCTGAGTGGGAACTTTACATCTATCCGAACAGAGTTTTTGTAAATCTGAAAGAGGCGATTTCTTCTCCATCTGAAATAGCGATATATATTTTGCCACAGTTTCAGGACTCATCAGGGAACAAAATAAACGAGTTTATAAGTTGGTGCATAACGGTAGAATAAAAAGCTATATTTTCCTTTCCTCTTCATCTATAATTCTCATAATCTCCATTAAAGTTTTTATTTTTATCTTATCTTCCTTTGTCTTTTTATCTTTTTCTTCAAGCTCATCAATCATTTTTGATATTCTGAGCTTTATCCTTGAAACAACAGTTCTTTCGTTCAATTTCAGAAAATTGATAAATTTTTCAATCGCTGATTCAAAGATTGAGGGGTCTATCTTAAAATTTCTCAAAACCTTAGATACAAACTCAAAGATCTTTTCAATATCATCTGGAGATAATCTCATAGAGGGTGAAAAAATTTAAGAAGAAACTTAAAAATTTTAGTTTCCGAGGAGCAAATTTTCTGAAAAACAAGAGAAATTAAAAAGAACAGAAACAAAGCAAAACAAAATAAAACAAAAATAAAAGAAAAAGTAAAATATTTTTGATATTGAGTTTTGCAGAAAGATATATAAAATATGATAATAATTTCAACAAGGGACGAGAATTTCCCCGAGGTTTTCACAAGAATCCTGAGGAGAAATATCTCTCCTGATTCTTCAGTAGAAGACAGAGTAAGGAAGATAATCATAGACATCAGAGAGAAGAAAGACGAAGCGCTTTTGGAATATACAAGAAAATTTGATGGGTGGAACCCCCAGTCCCCCGAGGATCTTGTAATGACCAAAAAAGAAATAGCAGAAGCGGAAAAGTATATCTCAAAAGAAGATAAAAAAGCAATAGAAATAGCAGCAAAGAGAATAGAAATATATCACAAAACAACCTTCCCGGGAAACATAATATACAGAGAAAGAGGTGCGAAAATAGAGAGAGTTGTTATACCATTAGAGTCAGTTGGGATATACTGTCCTGGGGGGAAAGCTGGTTATCCTTCAACAGTTCTTATGACCGCGATTCCGGCAATAGTAGCAGGAGTGAAGAACATTTACCTTGCAACACCAGCAGTTCAGGGAAAAATCAACCCATATACCATTTTCGCAGCAAATGTTTTAGGAATAGATAAAATATTCAAGATAGGTGGAGCACAGGCGATCGCATCATTTGCTTTCGGAACAAAAATAGTCCCACCAGTAGATAAAATCGCCGGTCCCGGAAATATTTATGTAGCAACTGCAAAAAGATTGGTCCAAGGAGCATGCGGAATAGATATAATAGCAGGACCATCTGAACTTGTGACAATATGTGATGGCTCCGTATATCCTCTCATACCCGCAATAGATATAATAGCTCAGGCGGAACATGACGAAAGAGCAATGTGTGTTGTAGTGTGTCACATAGAACCATATCTCAATCAAGTCAAAAACATGATATACTTTCTTATGAAGATAATGCCGAGAAGAGATATAATTGAAGAGGCGTTCAGATCTCAAAGCGCTCTTATAGTGACAAAAAATCTTGAAGAATCAATTGAGATAGTAAATAGGATTGCTCCTGAGCATGTGGGAATTCTTACAAAAAATCCACTTGAAGTTGCGAGAAAAATAAAAAACGCAGGAACGATTTTTGTTGGAAAGAATTCTCCACCTGCAATAGGTGATTACATAGCTGGTCCAAGCCACGTTTTGCCAACAGGAGGAACAGCAAGATTCGCCTCCGGACTATCTGTGGATGATTTCGTCAAAAGAACAAACATAATATTCTTCACAAAAAGAAGAATGATAGAGATTTCAGAACATGCTGTAAGACTCGCAAAAATGGAAGGATTGTTCGGACACGCATTCTCAATAGAAAAAAGATATATAACTTCTATCAAGTCGCTCGATTACGTGCTGAACATGTATGAAAACGAAACAAAGAATCAAAAAGATGGCAAAAGTTCGAAAAAGTAAAAAATTTTTTCTTCATATATGAAAAAGATTCAGCTTGACAGAATTTCAAATGAAACGAAAAAATTTGCTAAAATAAATCTTTTCATATTTCTTGTGTGCCTGATTTTCTATCTTTCGGTGAAAATAACAACAGAAAGAAAATACAAACCGTCAATAGAAAAACTGGAAAAAGAAATTTCAGAAAACAAGCTTGACACAGAGATAAAAGAGATGAAAAAGAAACTCGGGTTCTTTCAAGAAAACTACGCAAAATGGGAAGAGAGCAAAAAAGTATCTGAAAACATACTGCTCTTGCTTTTAAGAATATCAAAAGTAATATCAAAAAGCGTCAAGCTAGATGAAATTGAAATAGTCCCCGAAGATGGAAAAATAAACTTTATAATAAAAGGAAATGGAAGGGAAATACAAAATGCAATCAACTTTTCAAAAAGATTGAACAAAAAAAGAGGAGAATTCAGAGTCAAATCAGAAATAATAAAAATTGACAGAGAAGAAGGAAACAATAAGTTCGTAATAAAAGGAAATGCTTTCTCTTACGATAAAGGGAAAAATACTGAAAATAAAGTAGGAGGTGAAGAAGAGGAGAGAAAAGCAGAAGAAGAGGAGTGAGAGAAATTTCAGATGATACGAAAAGCAATCTTTCCTGGAAAAGTCAGATTACCTTTTTGTTCAATATAAATCAATCTGTTATACTTTGCTGTTCTTTCAGATCTTGATAGCGAGCCCGTCTTTATCTGACATGAATTTGAGGCAACAGCTAAATCTGCAATAAAAGTATCCTCTGTATCTCCTGACCTGTGCGAGATTATAGTTGAATAACCAAAAACTTTTGCTGTATTTATGACCTGAAATGTCTCTGAAAGAGTTCCTATCTGATTTACCTTAACTAAAATAGCACTTGCTATCCCTTCTCTTATTCCGTTTGAGAAGATTTCTGGATTCGTCACAAAAACATCATCTCCTACAACTTGAATTCCCTTTGCTTTAAGGGCAGGAGTTATTTTTTTCCATCCTTCCCAATCATCTTCTGAGAGAGGGTCTTCAACAGATATTATTGGATACTTTGAGCATATACTGATGATATAATCTATAAACTCATCTGTTGAGAGTTCTTTTTTTTCTCTTCTGAGAATGTAAAGTTTTCTTTTTGAATCGTAGAAAGATGAAGAGGCGATATCAAGAGCGAAGAGTATTTGTTCTCCGGGCTTATATCCTGCTCTTTCGGTCGCTTTGAGCAGTAATTCAAGCGGGGAAACATTATCGGGAAAAAGAGGAGCAAATCCCCCTTCATCTCCGACGAGAGGCAGATTTCCGTCATCAACTATTATTTTTTTTAGAGTGTGAAAAATTTCGCTGGCGCTTCTTATAGCTTCTTCAAATGAATCAAATCCAGCAGGAACTATCATATATTCTTGAAAATCAACATTCCAGCCCGCATGTTCTCCGCCGTTTATGATGTTTGAAAGAGGGACAGGAAGAAAACGAGCGATTTTACCACCGAGGTACTCATAGAGTTCAAGTCCGAAAGTATCAGCAGCAGCTTTAGCGCACGCTATTGAGACACCTAAAATCGCATTAGCTCCAAGAAATGATTTGTTCTTCGTTCTATCTATGTCAAGAAGGATTTTATCTATTTTCTCCTGCTCATCAGCAGGCATGCCTAAAATATGGGGAGCAATCTTTTTTTCTATATTTTCAATAGCTTTTCTTACACCTTTTCCTCCAAATCTGCTATCTCCATCTCTCAGTTCAAGCGCTTCTCTTTTTCCCTTTGATGCTCCCGAAGGAACGATAAATAATCCTTTCCCACCTCCCTCTGTAATGACTTCTACTGCAACCGTTGGATTTCCTCTTGAATCAAGAAACTCAAAGGCACTAACCTTGATTATCTTCGTTGAATCCCTCGGCATAATAAAAACTATTTTATTCCTGATGATGAATTTTGTGTTTGTCAGTTATTCTTCAAGTGTAAGATTTTTCTCCAAAAAATTATTAATAATTTATTTTACCGAGCATGAAAAGTCGGAGAGACATAAGTTATGAGAACACAAAAAAAACTACCTCAATACTTTCATTTCTATCTTTTGTAATTTTGTTTTCTCTGCAATCATGTGCGAAGAAAGTTCCAAAAGAAGCACCAAAAGTAGAAGAAAAGAAGGAAGAAGAAATTGACAAGAAGGTAAAAGAAAAGGAGGAAATAGTGGAAAGAGCAAAGAAATTAACATTCAGGGAAGCAAAAGCGGTTCTCGTTCCAGACCCATATGTTATGTTTGGATTAGCTTTGAGAAAAGAAAGGGAAGGAGAAATTGAAGAGGCGGAAAAATTTTACGAATACACAATAGAACTCAAACCATCTATGGCAGAAGCGTGGGTAAACTTGGCAGAACTCAAAAAGAAAAAAGGAAATATAGATGAAGCGATAAAGGTTCTTGAAGAAGGATTGAAAATAATAAGAGAAGACCCGAAAATATGGGCATCTCTTTCTCTCACTTACCTTGAAAGTGGGAAAAATAAAAAATCAGAAGAGGTAATCCAAAACGCTATATCACAGGTCGGAATGAAAAAAGAGGTAGCAATGGCTATGGGATACTCATTCTTGCAAAATCAAAGATATAACCTTGCACTTTTTGTCTTTGATGAACTCTCTAAAAAGTATCCAGACGACCCCGATATATACTTTTTCAAGGGCGAAATATATATGAGAGCAAAAAACTGGCAAAATGCAATTTACGAATTTGAGAAGGGACTGAAAATTAAAAAGGATCCGATAGTGCTTACAAAACTCGGAATATGCTATCTTAATCTCAACGCAGTAGAACAGGCAGAAGCATCACTACAATCTGCTATAAAAATTGACCCGAAACTAAAAGAAGCATACTCAAACCTTGGTATAATATACAAAAGAAAAGGGAACTTTGAGAAGGCAGAGGAAATGTATAAGAAAGCCCTTGAAATCTCTCCCGACCCAAACATATTATATAACCTCGCAAATTTATATGAAACTATGGCTTCATACTACCAGATGTCAGCTCAAAAATCTATTGAATACATGAGATTAGCTATCAAAAATCTCACAGAATACCTCAACTTTATAAATAACGAGAAGGAAAAGGAATTTATACAAAAGAGAATTGAAAAAATTGAAAAAGCCGAACAGAAGATGCAAGAAAAACTTCAAAAGGAAATCAAAAAACTTGAAGGTTCAAAAGGAGAAAATAAAAGCTCAAAATAAAAAATCAATCACAGAAAAATAAGATCTTTTAGCTCTGCTTTACCGCTCTGACCTCAGCACCCATGCTCTCGAGATTGAAAATTATTTTGTTGAGTATCTTATTTATTTCCTCTGAACTCATAGGTTTTTCTTGTTTTATAAGGAACCGGGCAGAAAAACTTTTTCTCCCTTTTTCTGACCAAACATCAAAAACGAAAACATCAAGAACACCTTCAACAAAAAAAGCTGTCTTCAACTCATCCCATGTCTTACCTTCGGGAACAAAGAAAGAAATATCTCTTTGAAGTATGGGGAGTTCAGAATAAAATTTACCAACCTCAAAATACTCAAACATATCTGGAACAGCAGAAAAGTCAATTTCACAGATGAGTATCTCTGTTCCAATTTTTTTATCAATTATACTGCCTAAAAATCCAACCTCTTTTCCTCCGCTTATGATGAGAAAGGAGAAAGAAAAATTATCTCTGTATTTTTCGGTGCTTTTAGAGAAAGAACAATCTGGAAGAATAATCTCCACTATTCCCTTGATGTCAAATATATCTGCTTTCACTTTCGGCAAGTTCCACAAAATCGGAAAAGAATACCCAGAAATTCCGAAAGATAAAAGTTCTTTTTCAACATCGTGTTCAGGAAAAACATTATCAATCTCAAAGACCCTTACATTTTCCCATCCTCTCCTCAACGATGCGACAATGGTTTCATAAATTTTCTCCCACAGGTTTGCGGAAAGATATGCAAGTTCTCTATCCATAGGATTTGCTATCTTTATCTTTCCAGATTTTGAGAAAGGATATGTTTTGACTTCAAAAAAACCAAGGTTAGAAAAGAGATGCTTTATACTCTCTCTCTTTCTTCTTCTGCTGATACTTTCTTCATCTTCTAAAAAGAAAGAAGGTACAGAAGGTAGAGAAAGAGGAATTTTATCATAACCTTGAATTCTCGCAACTTCTTCCACTATATCTTCTTTAATGTTTATATCGTTTCTCCACAGAGGAGGGAAGCAAACAATTTTCTTATCTGATAAAATCTCAGTTTTTATCCAGAGCTTTCTGAGTGTATTTAACACATCTTCGAAAGAAAAGTTTGTTCCGAGATAATCGTTCAGAAAATCAAGAGATAACTCAATATTTTTTACCTTAAACTTTTGAGAATCTACATAAAGGTCGAATCCGCAAAAATCAAATCCATAATCTTCAAAAAACTTTTTTATTCTCAAAGCAGAAAGAAGAACCATAGATGGGTCGACTCTTCTCGAGAATCTATAAGATGATTCTGTTTCTATGCCAAGTTTTTTTGATGTTCTTCTTATGCTCCAGGGAGCAAAGAAAGCACTTTCAAGAAGAATTCTGCGAGCAGAAGGCGAATGAGACGAGTTCTCACCACCTATAATTCCCGCTATTGCAACAGGATTTCTATCGTCAGAAATCACAAGGTCATCTTGAGTGAGTTCTCTCTCTTTTCCATCAAGACAGAGAATCTTTTCACCATCACGAGACGTTCTAACAGATATTTTTCCTTGAATCTTATCAAGGTCAAAGACATGAGTTGGCTGTCCGAGTTCAAAAAGAACATAATTTGTCGCATCGACTACCGGGTTTATAGGTCTTGCTCCACATAGGTAAAGTCGGGAAATAATTTTTGGAGGAGAAATATACCTTTTAAGATCGCCTTCAAAAATGAGAGCAGCATAAATAAAACACCTTGAGCCATCTACATAAGATATAATTTCAACTTTTTTTCCTTCGTTTTGAGATAAGAAGGACTCCAAAAGTTTTTCAAAGTCGTAAAAAATGTCTTGCGGTAAAGAGTACAAAAACTGAAAGTTTCTTCCGAGTATTGCGGAGATCTCTCTTGCAACTCCAATAATAGAGAGAAGGTCTCCTCGGTTTGGGGTTACTGATATATCAAAAACGAAGTCGGGAAGGTCAAAAATTTCGCTCGCTTTTCTTCCGACTTCAACATCGTCTGGAAGTTCAAGAAGTTTATCTTCTTCTCCTCCCGGAAAACCTAATTCTGCTGGCGAAAGAAGCATACCATAAGATACAAGATTTTTTATTTTTTTCAGTCCTATTTCAACAACTTCTTGGTCCTTTTCAACTTTTGCTCCGGGGGGGCACCACAGAAATTTTCCTGGTTTCACATTAGGAGCACCAGAGACGACTTCGTATTTACCCTCTCCATCATATATAACACAAACGGGCAACCTTATTCCTTCAATTTTTTTTACCTCTAAAACTTCAACAACTTTGTAGCTTTCACAAAATTTGCCGACCTTTTGTACTGATTCAACCTCAACTCCTGAAAGAGTGAGTTTTTCTGCTAACTCATCTTGATGAACTCCATCTATATCCACAAAATCTGCAATCCATTTTAATGGGAACTTCATAATCGTTAAAATTTTTCAATATCTATATCTGTTATATCGCCTTTCTTCTCCTTTTGCCTTTTTGGAAGTATTTTTATTCTATCTCCAAGGTATATATCTAATCTCTTTGAATTGATGATAAATGATGTATCTACTTTTGGTATTTTCAATACTATGATAGAAAACGGAGGTGATAGGGGAAAATCTTCGGGATAGGGATAATGAACAATGGTCTGGGATAATACCTTACCAGAATTAGGCAGTGATATAAGCTCAGATGGTTTTAATCTTGTGGCACAATACGGGCAGTATGGTGGTGGAGGAAGTATAACTTTCCTACACTTCTTACATGTAGCAGCAGAAATCCTATCTTTTTTGAGGTCGGAATAGAATTTTTGCTCAACATCAGATAGGTCTTCTTCATAATCAATCGCTATCCTGTAGGTTTCTTCACCCTTATGTTTTCTATCTTTTCTCATCTCCTTACCTCCAAAAAAATCACTTTATTTTTTCAACTATGACAACAGATGAATGAGAGAAATCTCTTGTGGAGAGAGAGATAGCACATCCCATAGAACCTTTTTTCTTTTCCTTCAGAAAACGAACTACTTCAAATAATCTCGCAAAAGAAGATGCAGGAGGAGAACAGGAAAAGAAAACTCCTCCTGATGGATTAATACGTTCATCTGAAAGGTAAGCTCCTGAAAGACCTATTGATTGAGCAATGACTTCGGCAAGAGGTGGAACAAAATCATATACTTCGTAAACAGATATATCTTCTGGGGAGATTTTGAGTGTATCAAAGGCATCTTTCATCAAACTTACTACGACATTTATACTATCTTTCTTATCATCAAAAGGCAAAGTTTTTTCTCCAACGAAATTGATTTTAAACTCTTTTTTCTTCGCTATGTCTCCTGATGATATTATAGCAACTCCCGCTCCGTCTAAAAATTTTGGAATATTTGAAAAATCCTGGCTCTTTGATTCCGCATGGTAAAAAGGATTATTTTTAGCCCTTGAAAGAGCAGAACCATATATATCTTTCATAACTTTTTCGGTCAGTTTTTCCCGTGAGTGTTCCTTAATAAATTCGTTTATATTCTGCACTACATCTGCAAACACTATATCTGCTATTTCATTTATGTTTTTCAGGTTAATTTTATTTGCAGATATAACACAGATCCTTGAAAAAAGCCCAGATTTTACAAGGTCAAATGCTTTGATAACAGCGCAAAGTCCTCCTGCATCTTCACAGTTGACCTCAAAAAAATTCTTATGCATACCAAAAGAAGAAGGAATAACATATCTCATAAACTCTGGGATTCCAAAGAGACCTCCCATAGAGTTTGCCACAACGAACGCTTCAATATCGTCTGGCTTCAACTTGATTTCAGATATAAGAGAATCAAATATTTCTCTCACAAGGTCAAGAATATTTTTCTTCGTTCTCTCAAATCTAGATATTTTTATTCCCTCTATGAATACCTCTACTGGTTTTTCGGAGACCCTTATTTTTCCAGCGTATCTTTTTCTTATAGCCATACCTTTTATTTCATTTCAATCATTAAAACTTCGGCAAAATAGAAATATAGGGATTTTTCTATGAAAAGACAATCAAATTTTAGACCGCAAGTTCCACTATCATTGAAATTCCCATTCCACCACCTATACATAGTGTCGCCAGACCTCTTTTAGCTTTCAACCTCACCATATTCCATATAAGTGTGGTGAGTATTCTTGCTCCTGATGCACCTATGGGATGTCCAAGAGCTATAGCTCCACCGTTTATATTAACACATGACCAATCAAAACCGAGCGCCTTTCCATCTGCAAGAGTTTGAGAAGCAAATGCTTCATTTATCTCAATAAGGTCTATATCTTTTATTTTCAAGTTAAGCTTTTCAAGGAGCTTACTTGTAGAAAATATTGGAGCAAAGAATATCTCTCTTGGATGAACAGCTGCGACAGCCCAATCAACTATTCTTACAAGAGGTCTTATTCCTCTTTTTTCTGCTTCGTCTTCTGACATCAGCAAAACAGCAGATGCGCCATCATTCAGAGAAGAAGAGTTTCCAGCAGTGACAGAGCCATCTTTTTTAAAAGCTGGTTTGAGTTTTGATAATTTTTCAAGGTCTGTATCCTGACGCGGCGTTTCGTCTCTATCTAAAACTTGCCCGTTGCCTAAATCTATGGGAACAATTTCATTTCTGAAGAAACCCTCAATTGTAGCTCTGACCGCCTTTTTATGACTCTCGTAGGCAAACCTATCTTGTTCCTCACGAGTTATATTTGCTTTTTCAGCGGTATACTCTGCGAGTTCTCCCATGTGTTTGTTCTCAAAAGCACACCACAGCCCGTCGTAAATCATGTGGTCTTGCACAATCATATTTCCAAACTTACTACCCCTTCTCACATCTGGTGGAATAAGGAAAGGAGCGTTAGACATAGATTCCATTCCACCTGCTATAATCATATTTGCTCTTCCAAGAGCTATTTTTTCTGCACCGTGTATCACTGCCTTGAGCGCTGAACCGCAGACCTTATTTATTGTTTCAGCGGGAACTTCAGGAGAGACACCACCGAAAATAGATGCCTGCCTTGCCGGTCCTTGACCAACCCCAGCTTGAAGGACATTTCCCATTATAACCTCGTCTATCTCATTGCCCAAAATTTTATTTCTTTGCAAAAGAGCAGATATAACTTTCGCTCCAAGTTCAGTCGCCTTGAATTTGCTCAAAGACCCCTGAAACCTTCCCATAGGTGTTCTCACAGCATCAACTATATAAACCCTTTTCATATCTCTAAACCTCCTTTACTTTATACTATTGCATTTTAAAAATATATCAAGAGATAGTTTTATTTTTCCGTATTTTTAGATTTCAAATTAAAATATCACAACACAAAATAATTGAAGAGAACATTTGAAAGACGCTGAAAATAGGATGAAAAAATGGCATGATTTCAAAAAACAAAATTTCTTGAAAATCTTGAAAATATTATTTTTTTTCCTATCTAATTATTCCAATAACTTTTATGGGCAACCCCGAGTTTAATTATATCCTTCTTCTTATTATAAAACAGAAAAAGGAGGTGAAAGGACGTGGTTAAAAAACTATTAAGTATAGCAGTATTGGCTTCTTTCATATCTGTGCCAGCTATAACTATGGCACAGCAGCAGCAACCTGCTGGACAGCCTGCTCCACAGCAGGAGCAGAAACAAGAAGAACAGAAAAAGGAAGAAAAGCAAGAAAAGAAAGCAAAGAAAAAGCACGAACATAAGAAAGAAGAGAAAAAAGAAGAACAAAAACAGCAGTAAAAAGCTTAATTAGTTAAATAAAGCTCGGGGTTGCCCTCCTTCACAAAAAATCAAAATAAAGTTAAAATATTTCAGTTCAGGTTATTTATTTTTGTCTTTCTGCCCCTTTACTCTTTCTGAATCAGATGTGCGGATTTTAGTTGAAAACCTCTTGAAAATAGGAACTTCAAGAGAGAAGATTTGAATATCTGACACAAGGTTTTCTCCAAGTATCTCTTTATTTATCCTCTCTAATATCATATTTTTCTGGTTCAGAAGGAAATTTCTCAGAGTGGAGTCATAGGTTGATATTTTGAGAGTACCCTTTCTTATTTTCAAAGAATTGAATTTTCTACGCCCTCCTATCTTTGACCAATTTTGAGATATCATTAATTCTGCCCACAATTCCTTATCGTAATCTTTCAGGAAATCTGAAATGGCAGAAGATAAAGAGACGATTTTCTTCATAACAACTAAAAATTATCAATAGAAGATAAAAAACAAACTTTTTAAAAAAATTGTTAAATTTCAAATATGAAAAAAACAGATAAGGGGACTGTGATATATCAGAAGGGTGAAACGATAATCAGAGAAGGAGAAAAAGATAAGACAATATACTTTCTTGTTTCAGGAAAAGTTGGAATATACAAAGGAAGAAAGCTCATAAGCGTACTTGATAAGCCAAACTCTCCGATAGGAGAAATAAGTGCCATACTTGAAACCCCGAGAACAGCAACTTGCATAGCACTTGAAGAAAGTGAGCTTGTAGCGTACAAAGGTGGAATAGATGAGATAATAGCGAAGTATCCCAAAACTACAAAGGCAATTATAAAGAGTCTCGCTGAAAGAGTTGCGAAATCTACCGAAGAACTCGGAAATATTCAGTCAGAAAACCAAACAGATTCCCAACCATCTGCCCAAAAAATGCAAAAAGAAGAAAAAGAAGTAGAAAGCCAAACCTCACAAAAAGAAAATTTCTCAATAATATCAGAAATTCCAGACGAGTATCTTCAAAAATTCCTCTCTACTCTTACAGAAAAAGAACTTGCGATAATCCTCACAAAATCTTCGGATAAAATAAAAAGCAGAATAGAAAAACACATTTCAAAGAGGAAGATGGATTCCCTGAAAGACATTATAATTTTCTATTCCAAAAATGGTTTATCTAATGCAGAAATTGAAGTATTGCACAAAAAAATAGAAGATGTAGCACAAGCAATAGCTGAAGCAGAAAACAAACAATCTCAAAAGTAAATTTTTAAAATTTTGATCAATCCGAATTCTTCATCTGCCAGGTTTTAGAAAATCCTGAAACTATATAGAGTATTCAGGAAATATAAAAAAGCAAATCTGTCATATTAAGATTATTAGGGTGAAGATGGTGAAAAATGAGAAGTTAAAAAGCATACTTCAAGTTAATAAATCTTTTTCATTACCAGAGAATATAAGTAAGTATAGTCTGGAAATTTCAAAACAGCTGGAGCTATTCATAGACAGAATAAAAATTCTGAAGAAAATAAATGAAAAATTTAAAGACGGAGAAAAAAGGTATCAAATAGAAGAAGATATAGAGTTCTTAAAAGGGATATCAGATAAAACTCTTTACAAAGATTTGAGAAGACATATTGAGCATACGGTGAATTTTCTTGAAAACCTCAAAAGACCAGAGGAGAACCTTCCAAAATGCAGTTGCAAGAAAAAAGAATTTCAAAAGCTACACAGAATAGAAGAAGAAATAAGAGAAAATTATGAACCAGAAAAATTATATAAATACATAAATGAAACGCTCAAAGTAATAATTTCATACCTGGTAAAAGGATTTGAAAGTCAAATAGCGAAGTTGAAAAAAGACGCTCTAACTCACGCATGGTTAAGAATATGTCTGTACGATGACCTGAAAAACATAGTAAAAAATGTGGAAGACAAAAGAAAAAAGAAAGAGATCAAAAACAAAAAATTATTCATCGCTATAATAGATTCTGATAAACTGAAACAGATAAACGATAGGTTCGGGCATTCATCTGGTGATACGGTCATAGAAAAAATATCAGAAACCATTAGAAAAATCGTAAGAAAATCAGGGAGGATATATAGATACGGTGGAGATGAATTTATTCTTATAATGGGAGCAAAAGATGAGAAAGAATTTTTAAAAGCGTGTGAGAAAATAAGAGAAAAAATAGGGAGGACAAAAATAAGATTAGAAAATGGGGAATATGTAAATACGACGGTAAGCATAGGGGCAACCCAAATCAAGAGCAAAAACATCAAAAAACTTCTCAAAATCATAGATATGAACCTTTACAGAGCGAAAAAGATGGGAGGAAACAGAGTGATTTTCTCATAAAAATTTCTTAGTATAATTCTCAAAACGCCTGCTCTACCGATAAAAATATCATAGGAGGAGTTCCGGGAATATCTAAACCGGAAAATCCCGGCTCCCAATACCTGACTCCAAATAAAGAGGGAATACTTTCAAACCTAAATAAATGAATTATAAGAGAAATTTAAAAATTTTGTAAAAAGTTCTCAAGATATTTTTGAAAATCAAAAGTAAAATATGAGAATCAAAGGTATCCCTTTGTAGATGGTACTCTGCTCAGGTTTCTTTTTCTTGTAGCTTTTCTGAAAGATAAAGCAGCAGCTTTGAAAGCTGCCTCAACAATATGGTGAGAGTTCATACCCCTTTCTACTGTGCAGTGAATCGTAAAACCGCCCCCCCTTGCTACCCCATCAAAAAATATAAACAAAATATTGCCGTAGAACGACTCACGAATAAGGTGAGAATTATGGAGAAAAAAATAGGGTCTCCCAGAAATATCTAAAACGAACTCGCACAGAGATTCATCAAGCGGAACTTTTGAGTCCGCAAACCTTTCTATATCATCTCCACAGGCATCACGAATGGCTTCCCCAAAACAAAGCCCAATCTCCTCAACCAGATGATGCTCATCTATGTGCGTATCTCCCTTCGCACTAATCTCAATATCAAAAAGAGAAAACTCAGAAAAAACCTCAAGCATGTGGTCCAAAAAACCTATTGTGGTTGAAATGTTCCTTCTACCTTCACCGTCTAAATTGACTGATAAATAAACTTCTGCTTCACGAGTCGCCTTCTCAACTTTCCCAATCCTTGACATAAACTTACCTAATCATAAAAATCTTAAAATTAAAACTCACAATTTGCAGATTTCACGAGAAAATCAAACCAATAAGAGAAAAGGAAATTTCAGGTTATCTTCAGAACCTCTCCCTTCCTTACTTTTATGTCAAGATCACTTTGAAAAACCTTCCCATCTTCTATTATGAGAACTCCACCCTCTTCAACTTGAAATCTGACAGAAACATTTTTCTCAGCCGAAACATTCTTGCCCACTTTTAATTTCGGAAATGAACCCGAATCAAATTTTGTGTTTCTTTCCGAATCAACCTTTATATATCCAAAAGGTTTATCAGATGAGATGATGAATTTGCTATTTTCTTTCAGCTTCAATCCTTCTGAGAAACTCTTTTCTTCTCCATCTGGTGGCATAAAACAAGATGTATAGAAAAAACAAGAGCGTTCAAGTTTCCAATGAGAAAAATCAAAAAATCCCTTAATTTTTTCTGAAAAAAGTATATAAGGAGCAAGCTCTAAAACAGAATCATCTTCCAAACTTAACGAGTAATTTGAATTGATAATTTTCTTTGCAGTATATTTTAGGTATTTTTTACGGGAATCAAAAACAGAATCTTCCGCATCGTATGTTTTAGTCGGAGCAAAAAAATCATCTCTATCAACAAGTATAAAATTAACCTTGCTTTGTGGCAAAACTTCAACGATGTAATGATTAAGGTACTCCATAGTGCTTGTGAGAACAAAAACGCCATTACCCAGATCAACTTTTTTATTGATGTATATGACGGGTCTTATCTTTGAGAGAAAATCAGGCAGAATGCATTTTAGAGAAAAAAGATTTGTGTTTATGTGTCCGAACTTAAAAGCTGAGTTATATATCAAATCCCGACCTGCAACAGAATATTCAATGATTTTGAACTTCCCTTCCTTCTTTGAAAAAACCGGTATTCCTAAATTTTCTCCTTTATTTCTCAGAACAACAGAGATTGTGACATATGAGTCATTCTGAACATGATAACCTATTCTGGGTGGAAAAAGCGGTTGGGCAAGAACATTATCTACATTATGTAAAACAAAACCTTTGAGACCCCAAAAAGAAAGAAGTTCAACATAACTTATATCTTCAGATAAGCCCAGCATTTTTTTATCTTTTGAGCTTATTTTTTTTGTAAGGGCAAAGAGAGCTCCGCCGTGACCATTCCCACTCCACATAAGATGTCCATCTTTACGAACCACAGGATATCCCTCCATATCAAGCCGTGGGAACTCATCTTGTTGTATAAAGAGAACGAAGTCCGTTGGGAATGAAAATTTTCTTGAGAACGAGCAGAAAAATTCCTCAATTTCGTCAGAGGTTGAAGATGAAACTATGATAATCCAGATAGGGATTTTCCCGAAATCATACGAAGTTGCTATTATTTCTCCCGCGAAGACATCAAGGAAAGAGAGACCCGCAGGAGTTATAGGGAAGAGAGCTTTTGATTTTTTGTTTTTCAGGTTATCAGGGATGTTTGAAAAAAACCTTGTTGCCGAGCCACCGGCAAGAGTAAGACAAGCCCACTCCCCTTTACTCAAAGATTCCTCTCCAACATCTCTGAATCTCTCATAATCTACATCGGTTATAGAAGGACATAAAAATTCGTTTTCTTCATCTTGTTTTTTACCCTCAATAAAATCAAACAACATCTGCTTGTGCTTTTTGAGTTGAGAAAAATCTACTCTCATCATATCGTCAAAAAAGTTCCTCAACTTCTGTAAGTCCGCTCCTTTTAGATACTTTTCAAACAGACCCGATAGCCCCGCTTCATTAATCTTTTGAAAAACCTCAGCATAAGATTTGTTCTCTTTAAGAATTTCACCTATACCAGAGTGAGTCAGCTTGTCCCACATAATCAAAAATATATATCAAAATAAATCAAATTTCCTGAAAAAAGCTCTGTTTTTGCTATGTCTGAACCTTCTCCTTAACTTTCTTCTGAGAGTCCAGAACGTTCCAGAGAGTATCTTTGAGGATTTCTATGTTTATGTTTTTGAGAGCGGAAATCGGAATAAATTTGAAACCCTTATCTGCAAAGAACTTTCGCCATCTTTCAACTTCTTTCTCATCTACAAGGTCAATTTTGTTCCCTACAACAATAAAATCCTTTTTTACAAGCTCTTGACTGTAATTTTTCAGTTCGTTCAGAAGAATCTCAAAAGCTTTATCGGGAGGAGTGATTTTATCTGAAAGGTCAATAAGGAGAATCAAAAACTTTGTTCTTTCTATGTGTCGGAGAAATTTCAACCCAAGTCCAGCACCCTTATGAGCACCTTCAATTAGCCCCGGTATATCTGCCACACATATTCTTTTTGAATCATCAATTTCCAAAACACCAAGGTTAGGAGTCAGAGTGGTAAAAGGATAATCTGCTATTTTTGGTTTTGCTCTTGTGAGAGCAGAAAGGAGAGTTGACTTACCAGCATTGGGCAGTCCCACAATTCCAACGTCTGATATAAGTTTCAGTTCAAGAATAACCCATCTTTCCTCACCTTTCTGACCTTTTTCTGCTATTCGCGGAGCTTGATTCGTCGGAGAGGCAAAATGTCTGTTTCCTCTTCCACCCTTACCTCCTCTTGCAACAACAAAACTTTTTCCTTCTTCATCAAGGTCGCATAGTATTTCTCCTGTTTCGGCATCTTTTACAACAGTTCCAACCGGGACATAAACTATAATATCTTTTCCATCCTTACCTTTCTGATTTTTATTTTTACCCTTTTCTCCGTTTTGAGCTATAAGGTGTCTTTTGTACTTGAAGTCAAGCAGTGTTTTTTTTGAACTTGATGCTACAAAAATCACATCTCCTCCCTTACCACCATCTCCGCCATCTGGACCACCTTTTGGGCGAAATTTCTCTCTTAAAAAAGATATAGCTCCATCTCCACCATCACCACCCTTGGCAAAAACTTTAACATAATCTACAAAATTTTCCGGAGAGAACTTTTCTCCCGAACCCATTGCTCTGAAAAATATTTTATGTTCTGCTGGAGGAGATGCGCGTATTTACTGTTTGACTTTATCTTTTTCGCCTATGTATTTTTTCCACGAAATCAGAGCTATAACAAAAAGAGGACCATCTACAATAATTCCCGCTATATAAGCGAAAGCAGGTTTATCAGCAATAAAGAAAGCGAAAAAAAGAAAAGTTGAAGTTCCTTTTGAAAGTATTATGACTTTCCAAGCGTGAACAAAATTCTCAGATTTTGAAGCAAGATAGCCAGAATATGCTATCATATACATCATAGAGACAGAAAGGGTGAACCAGAACATTTCAGAAGGCAAAGGCAGAGGTTGAAAAGGGAAAGGCAAAATATCACCTATAAAATTGCACACCTGAGGAATAATTTTATGAAAAGGTATGTACAGAGTTCCGGCTATAAGATGAGATACAGCGTAAGCTCTTGCTATTTTTCTGAACTTTTCGTAACTACTCATGCTACTATTGAGTAACCTCCGTCTACATTTATGATTTGTCCTTGAACCATATCTGCGAGGGGGCTTGCAAGGAACAGGACAACTTTTGCGACATCATCTGGCTGGACAAGCTTGCCAAGAGGAGTTCTTCTTTTGGATTCCTCTACGAGTTCGTTTCTGTTCGGGAAGAAGCGAAGAGCACCAGTCTCAACTACTCCTGCTGCAACTACATTCACATTTATTTTCCTTTCAGAAAGTTCAAGAGCAATATGCCTCATCATAGATTCAAAAGCCCCTTTTGAAGAGCCAACAAGAGTGTAATAAGGAATCGCCCTCACACCTCCCAAACTTGAAATTCCTATGATTTTTCCTCCTTCTGGAATGAATGGGAGGAGAGTTTTGACAAGGTTCATCTGCCCGAAAACGTTTATCTCAAATGTCCATCTAAAGTGTTTCAGGTCTGTCTCCCAAAATTTTTTCAGAACTCCGCTTGCAGCATTTAGAACTATAACATCAACTCTTTTATATTTTTCTTCAACAAGATTTTTTATTCTTTCTGATGTCTCCGGCTCTGCGATATTACCTTTTATCAGCTCACAGCTACCGCCAAGACCTTCTATTTCTCTTTTGGTCTTCTCTGCCTCCTCAACATTTCTCAGAAAATTTATAATAAGTTTTGCCCCCTCTCTTGCAAAGTGCAAACTTATGCTCTTGCCTATACCTCTTGTTCCCCCTGTTATAACCACAACTTTATCCTTAAAACTAATCTCCATTAAGAAACTATTTTTCTGATGCGACTTCATAATTTGAGTTTTATCAGAAAGTTTTTATTCCAAAAAAGTCCTTTAAAGCATCTGAAACATATTGAAATGAGAGTTCGTCTTCAAGGTGAAAAATAAGAGTTTTCTTTGAAAGAGGACTCCACCTTTTTACATCATTTTTTTTATATAATCCGGCAATAGGTAAATCAAAAAAAGAAGCAATGTGTATCGGACCAGACGAAGGAGAGAAAACTCCCTTTGAAAAAGCTATCACATTAAAAAGATCATCAAAAGATGTCTTATTTATAAGGTTAAAATCTTTCTTCGGTATAGCGTATTCGGAATGTATTCCCCCTACTTTACCAATCCACGCAACAGGAAAATCAATATTACAAGAGAGTTCTACCCAAAAATGAAAAGGTAAAGTGGGAGAAGAACCCCCCGAAAACGGATGGAAAACTATATATCCTTGTTTAGTCAGCCCGAATTTTTCAAGAGAGATTTCAGAAGGAGAAAAATCAATTTCAGGTCTGAGCTCATCTTTAAGCTTCTCCTCAACTCCTGGGTCAATTTTCATAAAACTTGAAAGAAGCAAAATATTGTAGAAAGATTCGTGGTGTTCATTTCTCTTTCTTGTCAGTTCAACGGTATGCGTGAAGAGAAAGGAGTAAAATCTGCGAGATGTTCCACAACTCACACGAGATACAAGACGAGAGAGAAGAGCAGAACTAAAACGCGGAAAAAGAACGAAAGAGAAATCAAACCTGAAACTTTTATCAAAGAGCAATCTGAAAAAATCCGCTGGCTTTATCTCTCCTCTTTCCCCTCCTGATAGCTCAACCTCAAAGAATCCATCAATATATCTGTTTTTGAGGAAAAAAGAATTCTGTTTTTTTACGACGAAAAAGATTTTTGATTCGGGAAAGTTCTTTTTCAAAAATTTGGCAAACGGCAAAGCGAGTATGACATCGCCAATCTTATCTGTTCTCCAGACCAAAATTCTTTTCCCATTAAACATTTACACAAATAAAATTTTCAAAAAATCGTTAAATACTTTGTTACAAATAAAGATTTTTAGCATGGCACAAGCAGTTTTATACGAGGAAATCAGAGAAGGAAAAATCGTAAAGATAACTTTCAACAAACCAGAAAGAAGAAATCTTATGGACCCTGAAATAATGGCTGGCTTATCTGAAGCGATAGAGAGAGTGAAATCATCAAAAAATGTAAGATGTGTTATAATTACGGGGAGCGGTAATTCTTTTTGCGCAGGAGCAGATTTTTCAACCCTGCAGCAGTTCGCATCAGAAAGTGGGCTTTACGGAGCAGCTGGAGTAAGAGAAGGAATAATAAAATTCTACAACGCATTCATGAAAATTCTTGAAGTGGAACAACCTGTCATTGCATCTATAAACGGTTATGCGATAGGTGGAGGTTTAGCTTTCGCACTCCTTTGCGATATAAGAATTGCATCTCGTGACGCAAAACTTTCGGCAAACTTTGCAAAAGTGGGAATACACCCCGGAATGGGAATAACATATACACTCCCACGGCTCGTCGGACTTGAAAGAGCATCTGAAATTCTTTTCACAGGAAGATTCATAACAGGAGAAGAAGCAGAGAAAATAGGGCTTGTGTCAAAAGCAGTCCCCTCAGAAAAACTTGAAGAGGAAACGATGGAGATGGCAAGCCAGATCGCAGACAACGCTCCCTATATAATAAAACTCACAAAAAAGATTTTGAGAAGAGAGTTTAATGTAAGGGCGCACTCAGAAATAGAAGCTCTTGCACAAGCAATCTGCTCACAAATGGAAGATGCAATAGAAGGAGTAAAAGCCTTCTTTGAAAAAAGAAAACCCGAATTTAAAGGAAAATGAAACTGAATTCAAAATTATCTGGAATAATAGGAGTGGGTTCCTATTTACCGCCAAACATCCTCACCAACTTTGACCTTGAAAAAATTTTAGATACAACCGATGAATGGATAACCTCAAGAACCGGAATAAAGGAAAGAAGGATAGCTGGGAGTGATGAATTCACTTCCACTATGGCTGTCAAAGCGTCAAAAAAGGCAATCGAAATGGCTGGAATAAAACCCCAAAAAATAGATATGATTATATTTTGCACAATTTCTCCCGATTATCCTATACCTTGTACAGCAGGAATACTCGCAAAGGAGTTAGGAATAAAAGATGCCGGAGGTATGGATGTAAATACAGCTTGCACCGGTTTTATATACGGAATCGCTCTCGCAGATGCTCTCATAAAAGCAGGAAAATCAAAATACGCCCTTGTAGTGTGCTCAGATAAACTTTCCGCAATAACAGATTATCAAGATAGGTCAAGCTGTATTCTTTTTGGAGACGGAGCGGGAGCGGTGGTGATGACCCAAACCTCAGACCATGGAATAATAGATTATAAATTAGGACTTTTGGGGGATGAATGGGAAAAAATCGTAATCCCAGCCGGTGGTTCAAGAAATCCTGCATCAGAAGAAACAGTAAAAAACAGAATGCATTACATGAGATTACAAGGAAGAGAGGTTTTCAAACTTGCAGTAAAATATATGGGTTCAGCTATCGAAGAATTACTCAAAAGGTTGGAAATGAAAATTGAGGATATAAACTGGATTATCCCACACCAGGCAAACAGAAGAATCATTGAGGCGATCTGCGAACACTTCAAAATACCTCAGGAAAAAGTCTTCATAAACATAGAGAAATTAGGAAACACATCAGGTGGATCAATACCAATAGCAATAGATGAAATGTTAGAGAAAAAACTACTCAAAAAAGGAGATATATTAGCTCTTTCCGCTTTGGGAGCAGGAATAACTTATGGAGCTGCAATACTTAAATGGGGAATATAACTTGTTGATTGAAATTTATGTTGAGAGAGGAGGAAATTGAATTCGCCCTAAAATGTGCAAAAGAAGCAGCAAAAATAGGCGGTGAAATAATCAGAAAATACTTTTTCGAAGGAAGATCAGAGCTTGAAATGAAAGGCATAAGCGACTGGGTCACAGAAGCAGATAGAGTATCAGAAAAAAAAATAAAAAAATTCCTTCTTGAAAACTTTCCAGCTGACTTTTTAGGTGAAGAGTTCGGCGAAGAAAAATCTCAAAAAAAATATGAAAAAAAAATGAGATGGATTGTTGATCCGCTCGATGGGACAAAAAATTTCACAAAAAAAATAGCATATTTCTGCGTGTCAATAGCTCTTGAAGTTGATGGCAAAATTGAAATAGGTGTTGTCTATTCTCCAATAGAAAATGAGATGTTCTGGAGTATAAGAGAAGGAGGAGCATTTCTGAATGATAAAAAAATACGAGTTTCAGAAAACGAGAACTTTGAGTCCGCATTTTTAGGAACTGGCTTTCCTTTCAAAACCAAAGTGTTTATAGAAAAATACCTTGAGACATTCAAAGAGTTTTTTTTTAGAGGTGGGAGCATAAGAAATTTCGGTTCTGCTGCTCTGGAACTGTGTTATGTTGCCTGTGGAAGATTAGATGGATTCTGGGAAATAGGACTTTCTCCGTGGGATATGGCAGCAGGAGCTTTAATTGTCAAAGAAGCAGGGGGAAAGGTAACCGACTTTTGGGGGGAGGATTTCTGGTTAGATACTGGAACAATAGTTGCTTCAAACGGGAAGATTCACGACATTCTGGTAAAAATAACATCGCAAGCGTTCGGGAAATTTTGAAAATTTTTATGAAACAATAGGTCAAAACAGAAAACAAATCTACATTTCAAACCTGTTATACACTCTGATTTTTATTCTTCTTTTTCTTCTTGCAAATCTTTCTGCAATATTGAGCCCAACGAGGAATCCGCCTATATGAGCCCACCACGCAACTCCACCCTTACCTGCAAAAGGCAAAAACAAAATACCATTTATAACCTGTGAAAAAAACCAAAGACCTATGAAAATTACAGCGGGAATTTCAACAAGCGTTATGAAGAAGAAAAAAGGCATGAGAGAAACTATCTTAGCTCCTGGGAAAAATTTCATATAAGCTGCGAGAATTCCGCTGATCGCTCCGCTTGCTCCAACCATCGGCGTATCTTTACCACCAAAAATGAAACTTACAAGAAGCTGCAAAAAGGCAGAGCCAAGTCCGCACAGAATATAAAAAATTATGTACTTCAAACTCCCCATCCTTGCCTCAACGTTATCCCCGAATATCCACAAAACCCACATGTTGCTGATTATGTGAAATAAGTTCCCGTGCAAAAACATGTGTGTTAAAATTGTGTAAGGTGCTGAAAAAACCTGTGATGGAACCAATCCATAAGTCCTTATGAATTTCTCAAATTCTAAATCTCCTAACAACCACTCATATATCCATACCCCTGAGTTCAAAACTATAAGAGAAAATGTGATAAATGGGAACCTATGAGAAGGATTCTTATCTTTTATCGGAAGCATAAATTAAATAGTTAGAAACTGCGGTATAAAGCAAAACGTAAATCAAAAAACTTAAAATTTTGAAAAATCACATCAAAAGAACTGCTTTAACAAAAAATAAAAGATAATTCAAAAGGAGGGAATAAATATGGAATTTGTAAATGAAGGATACATAAAGCAGGTAATAGGACCGGTAGTAGATGTTGAGTTCCCAGAAGGAGAGCTACCAAAAATATATAACGCCCTCGTCACGACAAATCCAGCTATATCTGACAAAGAATGGAACCTCGTTCTTGAAGTTATGCAGCACATAGGAGATAGAACCGTAAGAACCATAGCGATGGATTCCACAGATGGACTGAAAAGAAGACAGAAAGTAAGAGATACAGGAGGTCCAATAAAAGTCCCAGTAGGCAGAGGGGTTCTTGGGAGGGTTTTTGATGTTCTTGGTAACCCAATAGATGGGAAAGGGGAAGTTAAAGCAGACGAATATTGGCCAATACACAAACCACCACCAGAAATAACAGAACAATCTACAAAAATAGAGATACTTGAAACGGGAATAAAGGTTGTAGACCTTCTCACTCCCTATCCGAAAGGTGGTAAGATAGGATTTTTCGGCGGTGCTGGGGTTGGGAAAACTGTTTTCATAATGGAACTCATACACAACATAGCGAAATTTCACAAAGGAATATCTGTCTTCGGCGGAGTAGGTGAGAGGTCAAGAGAAGGAAACGAGCTCATTCTTGAGATGGAGGAGTCAGGAGTGATAAACAACGCAGTTCTTGTTTTTGGACAGATGAATGAGCCACCGGGAGCAAGAGCAAGAGTTGGACTCTCAGCTCTCACTATGGCTGAATACTTCAGAGATGTAGAGGGGCAAGATGTCCTTCTCTTTATAGATAACATTTTCAGATATGTTCAGGCAAACAACGAGGTCTCTGCTCTTTTAGGAAGGTTGCCATCTGCGGTCGGATACCAACCCACACTGATGCAGGATATTGGGGAGCTTCAGGAAAGGATAACTTCAACAAAAAGGGGGTCAATAACTTCTGTTCAGGCGATTTTTGTTCCAGCAGATGATATTACTGATCCCGCACCTGCTTCTACATTTGCACATCTTGACGCAACAACGGTTCTTTCAAGGCAAATCGCAGAGCTCGGAATCTATCCAGCAGTTGACCCGCTTGATTCAACTTCAAAAGCATTGACACCCGAGGTAGTTGGTCAAGAGCATTATAAAGTTGCACGAGAAGTCCAAAGAATACTTCAAAGATATAAAGACCTTCAAGATATAATAGCTATTTTGGGAATGGAAGAGCTTTCAGAAGAAGACAAAATAACAGTTTTCAGAGCAAGAAAAATTCAGAAGTTTTTGAGCCAGCCCTTTCATGTAGCAGAGCAGTTTACAGGAACCCCCGGGAAATATGTCAAAATTGAGGACACAATAAAAGGGTTCAGAATGATAGTTGAAGGAGAATGCGATGAACTCCCAGAGCAAGCTTTCTACATGGTCGGAACAATAGAAGAAGCATTTGAAAAAGCAAAGAGATTATAAAATTTACAAAAAAATCCAAAAATAAATCTGAACTATTCTGAAAGAAAAAAAATATTTCTTATCTGAATTCACAGAATAAAACCAAATAAAATTTTAATCAGAAATTAGGCAAAGCTTAAAGGTTTTTCTGATGAAAAAGAAGATATTTCTTTTCTTCTTCTTGTTTTACTCCCTTTTAACTCTCACAAACCTCATTTTTCTTTCTACACCTTTTCATTCCGAGGGTATGATGATGGTAAGCGACATAGGAGATAAAATATCTGGTATAGATTTTGAAAAGAAAGAGTTTCTGAGACCAAACTCTCGCGAAAAAAAGTTATTTTCATCTGTATATATAATAAAGCAAGATTTCTTCCCCTATCTGAAGGTAAAAATATTTGGGATTGAAATACCGATTTTATGGAAAGAGTATCATGGAGCAATTTTCACATATTTTTTGAATTTTTTAGGAGAAAAGATTCCTTTCTTGCAGTACGGCTTTAAAGTAAAAATATTAACTTTCCTATACCTTATGATTTTAGGTTATGTAATTTTTATCTTTCTTGTAAAGATAGCAGGTGATTACTTTTTCTTAAAAAATGAAACTTTATATATTTTGATCTTCTCTTTGCTCTCGGTTTCAACATTTCACTTCTTTATGGTGCAATTCCATCACCTGCAAGCTGGAGTATTTCTAATCATAACAATCTACCTTATTAAGAGAAAAAAGTATATTTTGGGTGGAATAAGTGCTGGATTAACTCTTTTTTCCTACCTTCCATTAGTATTCGCAATACTAGGAATATTTTTAACTTCGCTGATATATCATAGAAATATAAAAAAAGTATTAGTAGCACTTGCTATTTCTTTTGTATTTTCTTTGCCACACTTATACTACATAGTTTCTTCACAGAAAGAAGATATTAAGACAGTTTACAGGTGTGTCGATTGTGTAGTATTGTTTCCCCCGAACGCCTTGAAATTTCACCTTTCAGACGCTTACCCGATTGATTTCAAAAAATTTCTAAATATATCTTTTTATATCCTAATTTCATTTATCTCTTTCCCTTTAAGAATATTCTTTTTCCTGAAAGAAATTTTCTTTAACATCAAAGAAGCATTTTCTCTATCCGATGTACTTTTAAGATACGGACACATTACAGATGTTCCACCTCTGAAAAAAATATCCGACTTCGCGATAATACTACACATAATTTTTTCTTTTCTCGGTTTAGGGTATGTAGGGTTATCATTTGAATTATCAGTTTTTATATTATCTGCTTTCTTTTTCGTTGTCATTAAAAATTACTTCCTTCTCATACCAAAAATGCTATATATTCTTATGCCTCTCTGGTGCTTGATGACAACTAAAATAATGATAAGATTTCTTGAAGGGAGAAAATATTTATTTTTTACAGTGTTCACAATAGTATCACTTTTGCGAGTTGTTGATATATGGAAAATTAAAGAACTCTTCCCGGGAAGATTAAGTTTCAAAGATAACTACGAAGTAGTAAAATTCTTTGAAGAAAGAAACATAAATCAAGAAAAAATTTTGATTTACGCCTTTCCTCCTGCTTTCAAAATCTATTCAAATAACAAAATAAACCCCGCAGTTTTCTTACCTATATTTGAAAAAATTGAACCAGATACAAGAGAACGAACAATAGAGTTTATAATAAACGAAGGGAAATGGGAATATATAGTTTTTGATTCAAGCTTTGAAAACTTTCTATCAAATCTGATTGAAAAAGGAAAATTAAGAACGAAATTACAAATTTTGATGAAAAATGATGGATACATTATCACAAAAATTGAAAGATAAAAATTTTTTGTTCACATTAGTTTTAATTACCATTATTATTCTATATCCATCAGACCTCAATATTCTTTTTTACCAAGACGATAATCCGATAAGATTTTCAATAGCGAAAAGTTTAGTAGAAGGTAAATGCGATAGAACTAATCTATCTTGCCTCATAGCGCTTGGTTCATCTGAAATATATTTTCTACCATTCTCTATCTCAAAAATATTTGGTATTAAAAACTACGAACTAATCTACAATATCTCAAGCTTAACATATTTCCTTTCTGGTATAATCTTTCTGATTTTGAGTGTCAGAAATACCATAGCTTATCAGAATATAAACTTTCTTACCTCATTATTTCTGATTTTAGGTTTGGTGTGTATCACAAGAGGATCAGTTCACTGGTTTTTATCTTGCATCTTCTTCACCATATCCACTCTAAAAAAAAATAAAACGAGATATTTACTTTCAGGATTAGCTCATCTGATTTCTCCTCCTTTAATTTTATTTTCTTTTCTATATGCTGTTTTAGAAAGAGAAATGAAATTTTTCATCATCACAATTTTCCTTGCACTTCCAAAAACATTGACCGTTTTTCATTGCATTTATCCACACGTTATTGAGTTTTTAAGACATAAAAGTCATACATCTTTTGAGAATAAGGTATTCGTTCCAGCAGACCCAAACCTTATTATAAGATTTATAAAATTTGAATACTTCAAATTCTCTTCCGTCTTTGTTCCTGTTTTACTGATTTTATGTTTCAAATCTCTCCTCACGGATAAAAAAATCTTTATTTATTCGGGAGCAATATATTATCTTCTCGTCCTCACAAGCCTATTTTTACTCTACCTATATGAAAAAGGTATAGAAGTTCAAAAATTCTTTCTTTTCATATCACTTCTCTTTTTCAGTCCAAACCCCTTCAGATTAACTCCTCTTTTTCTCGCATACACACTAATCTACTCAAAGCCAAAAAAATACGATAAAATTTTAGAAAAACTGATAGCATTCTTCTTTTTTATAAGAGCAATATTATCTATCTTGGGTAATAGTCCCATACCTCACAATCTCCCACAAGAAATAATAGAGACAATAAATTACCTCAACGGCATTGAACGTAATTCTGTAATTCTCGTTGAAGGAGATACACATATTTTAAAAAATGGAAAGCTGATAAATCCTCTTTATGATTCACATATAATTCCATACATAATTTCAAAGGTAGAAGAGAAAAAATTTATAGGTAATGGGTTTCCATGGGGAGAGGTTTTCAGTTCTCCTTTCAAGGCAGGAAAATTTATGGGAAAAGCCCTTGAAAAATCAAATATAATGGAGTTCATAAAACAAAATGGAGTAAACTATGTCTTATGCTGGACAGAAGAATGTGAAAAATACTTCAAAGATAAATCTTCTGATATAAAAGTGATAGGAGAATTTAAAATAATCAAAATAAATCCGTAGGAAATGATAAAATACAAAAGCGAGAAATAATTATCGGAAAAACTTTTTTGTTGTCCAACATCTATAATCATCAAGAATTTTTTTTAGAGAGTAGATTACCAAAGCAGTTGAAATAAATTTTGAGAAATATCTTTTCCTTTCTTTATGATAAGGATAATCAAAGTAAAGCTCTTCTGCCGGGAAACTTCCATCTTCATTTTGAATTTCTGAAATAAGATAAACCACTCTTTGTAAATCACGATGAGCAAAACCACAGTAAGATAAGAAAAATAAAAAAGACGAAAGAAATAAAGGACTTAAATCTTCTGTTCTATTATCAGATAGAACTCTTTCAAAAAGAGAAAATAAGTTGGTTGGACAGTATATTTCAAAGATATCTACTCCGAATTTTTCAGCTTGAGGTAAAACTTCTTCAAATAGTTTAAGAAGGAAAAACATAATAAAATATTGATTAGAGTAATAAAATTGCGGGGTGAAGATTGAAAAATCTTTAAGCTTTATGAGTATTTCGTAAAAGACATTTCTAACGATTTCTTGAACATCATAACCACAAGAAGCATTTATCGACACAGAGCTTTGAAAACTAAAATATGCTCTCAATATGTTAATATTTACATGAACATCTGCCGGATTCTCCCTACCCCACGGAAAAACTTCTCCTATCCATGTTTTTATCAACTTAGCATCATAAAGCATTTTTATTTTCTCTACAAAATTGCAAAGGTATAAGTAAGAAAAATTTATATCTCTAAGGAGAATAATAAATAAAGATAGGTCATCCATGTCTGGTGGGAGATCTCGTGAATACCTAATATTACCTTTATCATCTGAAAACGAAAAAAGAAAAGATATATTCTTCTGAATAAGGAAAATGTCTTCAATATTTTCCGCTAACTCTGTAAGTACATCGGTTATTATAAGATAAGAAAATGAATTCACTTCTTCGTACATTTTGTTTTTGAGAAGGTAATGGGTTGTCCAAGTACTATTTTTGAGAAAAATTTTTCCTTTTGATATTACATCTTGATGCAAAAAGTCGCAATACTCACTTTTATACTTACGTATCAGATATGTATCTCCATGCAAATTACCTGAAAAAACAAAAATAAATAAAACGAACAGAAGAGAAAAGATAAGGATATAAAGGCTATCTCCGGCTTTGAAAGTTTTCTCATAAATATTTTTGAAATTAGCTTTAAACATCTCTGAAATAAAGAGGACATCCTTCACATATATCGGGTCTTTTCTTTCTGAAATTCTTTATGAACTCTGCTCTTCTTCTCATAACTTTATCATAATCAGTAAATATATTTCCAAAATTCCTTTCCCTTTGCGAAAAAAGTATGTAGCAAGGGAAAGCAAAACCATCAACATCTATACATAAAGAAGAAAAAGCCCACTGACAGTATCCAGAAAAATAATCCCCTCTTTCGTATTCGTAGTAAGATATAAGGAAAATCTTTGCTTTACCTTTATATTTATTTTTCAATTCTCTAACACGCTCAATAGAATCAAGCTCTGGAATCTCTCCACAAACATTTAGAAAGTCCGCTTTGAAGACAGTTTGAAAATAAAACTTATTAACTCCCATACTGATGCCAACTTTAACAATATCTTCAACCTCTTCAGAGTTTTCTCTCATAAGAGTCGTATTGAAAGAAACAACGGGTAGATAACTTCTTAACTTTTTCTTTGCTTCTATTAGCTTTTTTACATTTCCGAGAACTTGATTCAGATTTCCGTTTATTCTTATTTTTGAAAATTTCTCGGGATTGACAGAATCTACCGAAGCAGAAACCTCAACTGGTTCAGATTTTACCAATTCTTCCGGAGAGATAACAGAAAAGTTAGAAATAATCAATACAACTTGTTTTTTAACTTGCGATGAATATTTTATCATTTTGTATATATCTTTATTCAGCATAGGTTCTCCAACAACGTATGGGAAAACATACAAAGTATCTTGAAATAAGTCAATTAATTTTTTGAAAGTTTCAAAACTCATATAAGATTTTGCCAACTCTCCGGCTCTGCACATTACACAGTTAAAATTACATCCCTTAACAGTTTCAATAAATATTGTCACAGGTCGAGGAGAATCTGAAAGCATAAAACCACTTTTCCTCGCAAGATAACTCGCAACAATATTTTTTAATCTATGCCTATCAATCCTTCGCAAGATATTTATTAACTCACCTCTTATTAACGAGGTTCTGAAATCTTTAAAAATATCTTCAATTTTTTTCATCATAAGAAAAATAAGGTTTAATCTCAATTCAAAAATCAATTTTTAATCTGCTGATTTGCCCACTTTTCTCTTTTAAACAAAGGACAAGAACGGCAAAAATCAGGAGTGAAATATCTCATTTTAGATATAAATTCGACTCTCCTTCTTAATATATCCGAAACTTTTTCTGAAAGTTTTTGATCTGATGGATGTATAATACCAAGAGAGGACTTATGAGGTTCAAATATAGCATAAGGAGTACAGCAAGGGAAAACATTACCGAATAAATCAATTGTCAGCATAGAAGAAGCTAAATAACAAAAGCCGGGCATTGAATCTCCTCCCCACTCAAAATTATAAATCCTCACATCAATCTTGTTTTTATATTTCTCTTTGAGATAAAGAAGGTGAGCAAAATCATCTTTTGTAGGAACATGTAGGTAAGGAGGAGCACTAAAAAATAACCTCTGAAATTTCACCCTATCTACCCCTATTTTTATAGCGTTTTCAATTATGTCTTCAGCATCCTCTTTCGTCTCTCGTGAAAATACCGCAGATATACTTATTACTGGAATCTTTTTCCCCCGGATCCTTCTTTCTTGCACCAATCTTTTTAGATTATCCACAACAACATCTAAATCACCTTTCTCTCTTATCACGCTGAATTTTTCCCTATTAAATGTATCTATCGAAGCTATTATCTCATATAATCCACTCTCAATAACTTTTTCTGGCTCTGGAAGAATAGAAAAGTTAGAAAAAGTAGTCACAAGCATTTTTCTTTCAACAGAAGCATACCGTATCATTCTCAAAAGATCTTTTGATAAAAATGGTTCCCCCGCAAAGTTCATTATAACAGCACAAGTTTCAGGAAACTGACAGATAATTTTTTTGAATTCCTCAAACTTCATTGTCCTTGTCTCAAACTGTCCAGCTCTGCACATAACACAGTTGAAATTACAACCTCTTACAGATTCAATCTGAAGCACTATGGGTTTAACAGGCAGTTTTACTCCAAATTTCCACACAAAATATGTCAAAAGGAAATTTTTCATCCTTCTTAAAGAAAGCTCAGGTTGAGAAGGTGGAAAAATCTGAGATGCTATAAACAACGCTCTCTCAAAATCAATCAAAAATAATTTTCTAATTATGAACAAAGCAATCTGAAAAAAATTTGACATCAATTTAATATAATACAAGACGAAAAAATATTCAACATTTAATCTTTTCTTTGAGAAAAAAATAAGAATAAAAGCTAAACCAATATGGTTTGAAAATATCAATCTATACAAAAAACTCTCCTTTTAAAGATAAAATATCAAAACAATATTTTCAGGAAAAAAAATTGCTTCTCTAACAAGCTCTAAATTAAACAAGATAATACATCATCATCTGAAAATAATAGGAGACAGAAACTCTCACTACTCACCACAAGCTCTATGAACCCCCAGCAACTACGACATAGAACTTAAAATACTGGTTTTAAACAACAAAGGTTATGAATCACTAAGGTCAAAAGCCAATTATCAAGCGGACTACCTCAGCCCTATCACTTCACCCCATAAGGTCGCCCAAGCTTATGGATTTGACGCAGAAGCAACAGCCGAAAATAATTCTCACCAAATAATAAATCAAGCAACAAAATCAAAAATATTCATCTCGGAATTGACAAAATGTCTAAAATATATTCAGAGTGCTAAAAAAGAGGTTAAAATTGTTTTTGGATTTAGCTTTCGTGTTCGTACTCGGAATATCATTCGGAAAATCTCTGACCTACTTTCTATCATCAAAAATCTTCATCATCTCAAACTCTGAAAAAAACTCAAAATCTCAAATTAAAACAAAACTCCTCAACAGCAACGCTGATAATCAAAACCCACCAAATGTCAAAGATGGAAGTATACCCCCACCAGAACTGATGAGCTTCCTCTGGGAAAAAGGAATCTTAGGTAAAGAAAAACCAAAACAGGAAGAAAAAAAAGAACCAGAAACAATCCCTGTCGTTCTCTCACCACTTTCATCTTCATATAAACTCGTTGGAACAATAGTTTCAGGTAAAAAAGGAAATAATTGGGCTTTCATATACCACTCTCCCTCCAACACCACTCTGATGAAAAAAGAAGGAGAAGAAATAGAACCAGGAGCAAAAATAGTATCAATAAAATCAGATAGCATAGAGATAATACGAGGAAACAACAAGGAGGTCTTATTCCTTTTTGAAGAAGATGAAAAGAAATTCCAATCACAGGCACAAGCTAATCCTTCACCTTCCCCACAACAAGGGAACTCAGGAGAATTTAATACATTAGGAACTGAACCTTCATTCCCCCAAATGCCGTCACCAGACCTAAAACAGATAGGAGAAAATACATACGAAGTGAAAAAAGAGTTCGTCGTGTCAAACCTATCTAATATGGCAAACCTCCTCGTATCAGCAAGAGCTATACCATACATAAAAGATGGACAAATATACGGATTCCGACTTCTGAATATCTCACCTTCAAGTTTTTACAAAATAATTGGACTTGAAGATGGAGACGTTCTCAAATCAATAAACGGAATTCAAGTTTCAAGCCCAGAAGCCATACTCAAAATTCTATCAGATATACAAAATGAAACATATTTTGAAATCGTCATAGAAAGAGGAGGAAAAGAACAAAAGCTAAGATACTTTGTGAGATAATATTATCAGAAAAAACTCTGAATAAGCAGAACAAAAATCAACCTTTCAGAATATCTATTATTTTTTCTGTCCCGTCAATTTGAATGTTTTTCATTTCTTCTTCTACTCTCTTTTTCATCTCTTCCAGCATCGTATGTTTTTTTAAAATTTCACTCATGATTATTTCAAACCTGCCTTTTTCTTCTTGCCTGACTATTATGCAAGCGTCTCTGAAAAGTTTCAGAGGGTTCTTGAACTGATGATCTCCTATTGATTTCGGGAGAGGGACAAAAATAGCTGGCTTTTTAGCGTAGGCGACCTCAAAAACTGTTCCGGCTCCACCACGAGATATGACTAAATCCGCAACCCCTATAAAATATCCCATTCTATCTGTGAAAGAAAAAATTTCAACATCAAAAGAAAACCCCTTTTTGTTTGCCAAAGGGAAAATCTCCCTTTCGTAAAATTCCTTAACCAGAAAATAAGATATATCTCCCGTTTGATGAAAAACCTTTATCTTCCGTATTTCCTTTGAAGAGCTGATTATTTTTTTTAATGTTTCCAGAAAAAGGAGGTTAAGAGACAAAGCTCCCTGACTCCCCCCTGTGACGAAAATATTTATCGATTCGCTGTTTTTCCCCAAACTCATAGCAGATGATAATTCTGCTTTGAATTTATCACGTATCGGAAATCCAACATGTACCGACTTTTTCCTTGCAAAAGACGGTATCTCTGCATCGGGAAAAGAAAGAAGAACTTTATCCGCAAAGAATGAAGAGATTTTGTTAGCAAATCCCATAAAAGAGTTCTGCTCAAAAACAAATACCTTTGCACCACTTAGCTTACCCGCAAGAAGAACGGGACCAGAGACGTAACCTCCAAAACCTATAACCACTTCTGGCTTGAAGTTTTTGAAAATTTCAAGAACTTGCTTTACCGCCGGTATCACAGATATAAAACCTATTATTGCAGATAATCCCTTCCCGACTATTGGTCTTACATCAATAAACTTGACCTCACCCGGAATTTGTTTTGAAAACTTTTCTTCGGCTTTTCTTAACCTACCAGTAATGAAAAGCTTTTCCCCTTGAATTTTTTCAGCAACTGCTATTGCTGGAACAATGTGTCCACCGGTTCCACCTGCTACGATACAAACTTTCATGCTCAAAAATAAATAAACTCGTGAAAATAGGTAAAGTTACAATTTCGGTTTTTCTTATGCGGAATTTTTAAAATTGTGTTTTAGGGGGGAGAAAAACCCTCCCCCCTTAATTTTCTGTTTTTTTGCTTTTTTTCAGAAAGGATGCTTATCTTTTATTTTTTGCTTTTCTTCGCTGTTTTTTTGCCTTTTTTTGCTTTTGCTGCTGACTTCTTTGCCGGCATAGTTTTTCCACCTCCTTTTTTTCTTTCCCGGGGGAACTTTCCGCCCCCGGGTGAAATTTTCTTTTTCCGAGCGACTTTTTGTGCTTGAACTTCCTTTTTCTCCGCATGTTTCCTCTTCGCTCCGGCAATTTTTTGTTTTTTAGTATCTTTTAACTTTTCCGCAACTTGCCCTATCATACTTACAACACTTTCTACCGCTTTTTTGACCTTCTTTGAGACCTCTTTTTTGGTCTTCTCTACTTTCTTTTTGAGTTTTTTCTGTTCTCTCTTTATCACTTTTTCAGCTTTCTTTCTTGTCTTCTCTACCTCTTTTTTCAGTTTTTCTCCCGCTTCTGAAAGCTTCTCTCCCGTCTCCGATATGACCTGCTCTAACTTGGCTTCGGCGACTTCTTTTATCTCCTGAACTTTCCTTTCTAATTTTTCGGGGAGCATTTCTTTTTCGGACTCAATCTGGTCTATGGTAATTATTTCAGCTCCCGCACTCTTCATCTCTTCTATTGCTTTTTCTGTGGTATCCTCAGCTATTCCTTTGACGGCGTCTAAAAGGAGAAAAGTTTTGTATCCGTTTTTTATTGCGTCAAGGACGGTGTTTTTGACACAGTAATCTGTTGCAAGACCGCAGACAAAAACTTTCTCTACGCCATAGCTTTTCAGCTTTTTATCAAGCTCTGTTCCCTGAAAACCAGAGTAAGCTTCTTTATCTGGTTCAAATGCCTTTGATATTATTTCTACATCATCTGGGAGTTTGAGGTCAGGGTGGAATTGAGCGCCTTCGGTATTCTGGACGCAGTGTGGCGGCCACGGTCCCCCTCTTTCTTTAAAAGATATATGATTTTCAGGATGCCAATCCCTTGTAGCAAAAATTTTAGCTCCCTGCTTTTTGAATTCTTCTATGTATTTATTAACTGTTGGAATTATTTTATCTCCGTCGGGGACAGCAAGGGCACCGCCGGGGGTGAAGTCCTTTTGAATATCTACTACTATCAAAGCGCTTTTTTCATCTATTTTCATAATCTTAAAATTTTCACTTCCCTTTATTTATAAATTATAATAAATTTTTGCATAATGTGTTAAAATTCCGAAAATTTTCTTTTAAAAAAATATTAATTTTTTTGCAGTAATAAGGTTTTTTCAAGAAATTTTAGATTTTATTATTTGTAAAATTTCTCAGGAATTTCTTCAGTAAGAAATTCAAAGAGAGAGAAAGATAATTTGAGGAAATTTTCTGCTTTTTCAGGAAACAGATAGAAACAAACATCGGAAAAATTCAAGATTGAATTATAAGTTCTATATTGGGTATTGATGGGAAACAGACAGCCCTCAAAGAGAAAAAAATCTCTTTTCCTCGCAGAGGATATGCCACAAATTTTAATGTTGTTAAAAAATATATCCCCATTATCTCTGATAACCAACTGACCATCACTCAAAGAATATTCCTTCAAAATAAATTGCTTTAAAATATCCGCTACACAAGAAAAAACCTCCCTTATTGTAATACCCCTGAAACGAAAAGAAAACGCAAAACAAACATCTACTTCCCTCCTGTGATAAACCGCTCCCCCACCCGTTCTCCTCCTGAAAACCTCACAACCAAACCTTTCCGCTTCTAATACCTTCGTGTTCCTCCCAACACTTATGCAATCTGATGAAAAAGAAAAAACATGAACAAAACTCTTCTCCTCTTCAAATAAACTCCTGTTGATCTCAAGAGGTAAAGGTGCTTCCTCAAAAATACTCATCAAAAAAACCATACAAAAATGGTATAATTTATATTGTGAAATACTCTCTGATAAAAAAATTTTCTGGAAAGAACCTCCTCAAAATCTTTGAGAAAATAAAGGAAGATGTGGGAAGCAACGCCGTAATACTCGGATACGACGAAAAAGATATAGGCGGAGAAAAATACTACGAGGTGGTCGTTGGAGTCCTTAATAACACACAAAATCAAAACCAAACTTATCAACAAAACACTCAAAATCAAAAAAAAGAAGAGAAACCTTCAACAGAGAACTTTGACTATCTAAGAGAAATCTCAAGGAAAATAGAGGAGATGAAAAGGGATTTTGAAGGTATAAAAATGCATATTGAACTGATTTCGCGTAGAAATTTTCTTCCTTATGAGTTGAAACTGCCATCTCCTGCTCTTTCGCTCTTCAAAAAGCTTATCGCAAGAGGAGTTGAGAGAAACATCGCACTATCAATAGTTGAAGATATTATCTCGCATAATATGAAACCAGATGACTCATCTTTCTCAAAAATTATAACTTCTTATGTGAATTTCAGAAATCCGCTCAACGATGTTTTCAGAGGAGAAAGAAAATTTATAGCCCTCGTTGGTCCAACAGGAGTAGGAAAAACAACAACCGCAGCAAAAATATCTGCAATATGCATTATGAACGGAATAAAAAGCGTGGCACTTTTAGGAACAGATAGGTATAGAATCGGCTCGGTAGAACAGATAAAAAAATATGCAGATATAATGGGAATACCTCTTTTTGTAGCCACTAACTCCGAAGAACTAACTGGTATATGGAAAAATCTTGAAAAATTTCAACTTGTCATCATAGATACAATAGGGAAGAGTCAGTATGACTTAAAAAACATAAGAAAGATAGCATCTTTGATAAAAGATATAGGAAGCAGGAGAAAGATAGAAGTTATACTGCTTCTTTCTTGCTCGCAAAGAGAAGAAGAAATGATAAATGTTATGAGAGGATTTTCAGAAATGAATATAGATTATGTTATATTCACAAAAATAGATGAAACATCGTACCCCGGAGTCATTTTGAACATAGGTTCATTTCTTGAAGTCCCTCTTGCTTTTTTTACTGTTGGTCAGTCGGTTCCTGATGATATAAAGGTAGCGTCTCCGAAAACACTCACAGAAATTCTGCTCGGACCCCCTCCGCTGTCGCGCTATGCGTTTCAGCAGTGAAAAAATCACAAGAATAGTTCTGACACACTTCTCCCTTCGTAAATTCTCATTATGGCTTCTCCAAGAAGTTTTGCAACGCTGACGACCTTTATCTTTCCTCCGGCTCTCTGATCTTTTCCGTTGAGAGGTACTGTATCTGTGACCACAACTTCTTCAATTACAGATTCCTTTATTCTTTCGGGAGCGTTTTGAGATAAAATCGGGTGAGTGCATACAACAGAAACTCCTTTTGCTCCGTGATTTATTAATGCTTCTGCTGCTTTTATTGCAGTTCCAGCAGTATCAATTATATCATCTACAATAATAGCATATTTCCCTTTTACCTCACCTACCACGAAAACAACTTCTGAATCATTCGGTTTTGGTCTTCTTTTATCTATTATTGCAAAGCCAGATTTCAGATGTTTTGCGTACGATCTCGCACGAGCTGCTCCACCAGTATCAGGAGAAACTATGACTATATCATCACCTTCACCCCATCTTGACCTTATGTATTCTATGTGTATCGGCATGGCATAAAGGTTATCAACTGGTATATCAAAAAAACCCTGAATCTGTCCTGCGTGAAGGTCAACCGTTACAACTCTGTTTGAGCCGGTGACTTGCAGTAAATTTGCGACAAGCTTGGCTGAAATTGGGGTTCTTGGTTCAACTTTTCTATCTTGCCTTGCATAACCGTAATATGGGATAACATTTGTTATTTTTTCAGCTGACGCTCTTCGGAGCGCGTCCATCATTATCAGAAGTTCCATAAGGTTATCGTTTGTCGGGGGACATGTCGGCTGTATTATGAAAACCTCCGCTCTCCTTATGTTCTCCTTTATCTCAACCCAAACCTCCCCATCTGCAAATCTTTTTATCTCACACTTTCCAAGAGGAATTTCTATATATTCTGAAATCTTTTGAGCAAGCTGAGGATTAGCTGTTCCAGAGAAAATTTTTATCTCTCCCTTCTGTCCTTTTGCCATTTGATTTTGTTGGGGTGGGAGGACTCGAACCTCCACGCCGGGATCCAAAGTCCCGTGTCCTGCCAGTTAGACGACACCCCAAAACAAAGCAAAATATATAAAAATATATTTATTTAATGAAATATCGTGATTGAAATTTTCAAATCATAATCTCAAAAAGTTCTTCTTATATCTTTCTCAACTTTTTCACATATTTCTCTCACGCATTCTGATATTTCTGATGAGTCAAAATCACTTAGCTTGAAGTAGCTTTCATAACTTATATTTCTCTCAAAAGCACAGAACTTTAAAAACAAAACAACCTCTTTATCTCCTCCCGGTTCTTTTTTTATTTCAGAAAATATGCCGAAAGGCGAATTACATCCCCCCCCAATTTTTCTGACTATCTCTCTTTCAAGAGTTCCCAAAAATCTTGATTCCTTATCGTCAACAAGCTTTGAAAGATGAATAGCAAGTTCGTTATCTTTTCTTGCCTCAACTGCTATTATTCCCTGTCCCGGAGCGTATAGAAATTCTCTTGGGTCAAGATAATCTGAAATCTTATCTTCAAATCCTAATCTTATGACTCCGCAATAAGCGACAACTATCGCATCACATTCCTTTCTTTCAACTTTTCTTATCCTTGTATCTAAATTTCCTCTTATTGGTATTACCTCAATATTTTTGCCGAACATTTTTTTGAGCTGTATCTCTCTCCTCAAAGAAGAAGTTCCGATTTTCACCTTTGATTTTTCTGAGCTTAACGCTATTTCTTGTTTTGTCATGCCTAATATCACATCTCCCGGCGGGTCTCTTTTCAAAAAGGCAGAAATTACAAGATTTTCTGGCATTTCCGTCGGCACATCTTTCAAGGAGTGAACTGCAAAATCAATTTTTCCTTGTGCGAGCTCCTCCTCTATTTCTTTTACGAAAAATCCTTTCCCGGGTATTTTGCTCAAAGGAGAGTCAAGGATTTTATCTCCCTTTGTCTTTATCTTTATTATTTCAAAATCTGGTTCATTTTCTCCTGATTTTTTCAACTCGCTTTTGAGTTTCTCTATGAAGATTTCGGTCTGTTTTAACGCTAACTTGCTGCCTCTTGTTCCTACTCTGATAACCATTAAACTAAATAGTAAAATTAGCTCTTTATCAGTGCTTTTTTCTCAATATCATTCTTTTTCAAATGCGAAAAAGACGACAGAATCAGAGTAGATTCTTTTTTTATAAGAGAAAAATTCAGACAAATTCTTTTCATCTTCTGAATCTTTTCCTTTTTGTCTTCTCAAAATAAAGTATGTTCTCACAAAGTTTTTTATAAGGGGAAAAAACTCTTTATCAAATTTCGTTGAAAACGGAGGATCACAGAAAACGATATCGTATTTTTCTTTTCCGCTTCTACTTTTTAGAAAAGACATAGCATCTTGATTTACGACTTCGTAGCTTTTGATTCCGAGAATTTGAAGATTTTTTGAAATAGCAGAAGATAATTTTTTACTTTTTTCTACGAAAACGACTTTTTTAGCTCCACGAGATAGGGCTTCTATTCCGAAACTACCAGAACCCGCAAAAAGGTCTAAAATTTCTGCTCCCTCAACATCAATAGAATCAAAAATGGCTTTTCTTATGAGTGAAGTAAGAGGTCTTAAAAAAATGTCATCTGGAAACCTTATTATTCTTCCCCTGAACTCTCCTCCTGTTATTCTTATCTCCCCCACCTGACAAAATATAAATTCTCTTTCTATTTCTCTGCGATTTTGATTAAATTTATTAATGAAAGAAAAATATTTGAAAGGGAGGAAATATATTATGATACTGAGGAGAAAATCGGCTTTTGGGCTTTTACTTTTAGGAATGAGCTTTTTACTCATTTTATCTTGTGCAAAGAGAAAACCAAGCTGGACAGAAAGAATTTCGTGGTTTGATGAAAAAGAGAATAAAATATACGGAGTAGGAGTAGCAGATAAGACGAAATCAGAGCAGATGAACAGGGTAAGGTGTGGGGCAAGAGCAAGAGCAGAAATAGCAAAAGCAGTAGAAACATATTCTGCATCGCTTGTGAAGGACTTTATAGAAAACCACAGAGATTATTTCAACGAAGATGCCGAAGGTCTTGACGAATTCACATCCTCAATAGCAAAAGAAGTTTCAGAAGCTACACTGAACTTTGCCACTATTGATGAAACATGGTCTGATGATAAAATTTTCTATTGCAGAGCAACTATGAGAATCGATAGCAAATTCCTCTCAAATCTCTACGAGAACATGAAAAGAAAAATAAGAGAGCAACACAGAGCTGTCATTAAAGAGAGAACGGAAGAAGCTTTAAAATCACTTGACGAAGAACTAAAAAAGAAAAGAGAAGCTCAGGAAAAAGGATACTGATAATTGAGCAAAGCGGTTAAAGATATTTTTATATTCTTCAAAAATGCGTTTTTATTTCCCTGAAAGATCATATATTTTCTTCTGTACTGATTGATTTTATAAAATCTTTATTTTCTTTGAACCAATCGCAAGTTCTTTTTATTCCCTCTTCTATTGAGATTTTTGGCTCCCAGCCCAAAATCTTTTTTGCTTTTGATATATCAGCACATGTTATGGGCAGATCTGCTGGATTTGGCTTTTCAAAAATTATCTCGGCTTTCCTTCCAAGTTCCTGCTCAATAAGCTTCACAACATAAATAAGTTCAACGGGTCTGCTATTCCCCAAATTTATTATATCATAACCTATTTTTTTCTCTCCTTTTATTGTCCCTTCAACTATGTCATCTATGTATGTGAAGTCCCTTTTTTGTTTTCCGTCTCCGTATATCACTATTGGTTTGCCTTCCATTATGTTTTTTATGAACCTGAAAATGCTCATATCTGGTCTGCCCGCAGGACCATAGACCGTAAAATACCGAAAAACAGTAATATCTATTCCGTAAAGATGGTGGTATGAGTAGCAGAAGAGTTCAGCAGATTTTTTAGTCGCAGCATAAGGAGAGAGAACTTTATCGGACTTTTGTTCCTCAGAAAAAGGTGGTTCCAAATTAGCGTATATGCTTGAAGTTGAAGCCAAAATGAACTTTTCAATCCCATTCTCAACACAAAAGTTCAGAAGATTTAGATTCCCAACTATATTAACATCTATGTATATTTTAGGATTTTTCACACTTCCTCTCACACCTGCTCTTGCTCCCAAATTGAAAACCACAGAGAATTTCTCTCCTTTCAGTTTTTTGAGTTCCTCATCTTTTGATATATCTGCTCTCAGAAATTCAAAGTTTCGGAAAGACCTGAGTATTTCAAGGCGCCAATTTTTAAGCTTCACATCGTAGTAATCGTTCATATCATCAATGCCCACCACATAGTATCCGTTTTCTATGAGTTTTTTTGCAGTGAAAAAACCGATAAACCCAGCACATCCCGTCAGAAGAATTTTTTTTTCATTCATAATCTCAAAATTTTCTCCTTAAAATTTGTTTTTAGGTATTATAGAGATATTATGGCGATTTTAAGATTACTGATTCCATTTGCAATACTTCCTCTCTTGGCTCTGGGAGTTATAAAGACAAAAGATTCATGCTCTCCAAAATTCACAAAAAGTTTTGTTGAAAAACTCATATCATCAACAAAAGTTATGTCTTTAAAATACGGAGAATCAAAAATAAATTTTTTAGAGAAAGAGATAGAAATTCAATATGGAGGGAAGATGAAGATCTTCAAACACAATTTCAGATTGGAGACCCCTGACATAAGTTATAAAGCTTGCTCAAACGAAAAGGGAACTCCTTCACAAAAAACATCATATAATTTCTCTCCAAAAGGTCTCAAAGATATATCTGGCTCTATATACATAAGATGTGGAGATGATTTTTTAGCTTTTTCTATAATTTCTCCCACTGGCGGTGTAAGCTCATGCATACTGAAAAACGGTCTGTGGCAAGATTTTTAAATATTCTCACTCGTCAAATATTTCTGATTCATAATCCCAATAACCTCTTTCAATTTCATCATCATCGTCGTCATCATCATCGTCATCGTCATCTAATATCGTTCTATCAAAATCTTTAAACAGAAAAAGATAATCCTCATATTCTTCTGAATAATCATTTCCATCATAAAACATCATGAGGTCTTCCAGTTCTTTCATTTTCCTAATTGCTTCTTGCCTTTGAAGTTTTTCAAAATAAATTTTCAGCAGATCTGTAAGGAGTTTTCGAGCTTCTTCCATTTTCGGTTCAAGGAGATAAGATTTTTGGGCGTGAGAAATAGATTTCTGAATGTCATTTAACCAGTAATAAATCAGTCCAAGATAATAATGCGCTACTGCGTTATCTTTTATTTTATTTGCAGTATCAAAGTTGAACTTCGCCAGTGCGAGAAAATCCTCTTTTCTATATGCATCTGAAAAGTTCTTTGATTCCCGCTCAAGGTAAAGTTTGATATATGATTTCCCTTTCAAAATATAAGCTTTTTGATAGCTCGGAATTTTTTCTATTATCTTGTTCATCTTTTCAATTGCTTCAAAATATTTTCCGCTCTTATATAGTTCTATCCCCTGTGAATAAATCTCTTCCGCCGAATAAAAATCATATTTTGTGTTTGAGAGGATTACTATCAGAACCACAAAAGCAAAAAACAAAATAAAGAAAGTTTTTATCTTTGACTCATCAATTTGATCCATAAAGATATTTTAATACCTGCGAATAAGTTTTTGTTTTAAATTTATACTATAACTTTTCAATCCAGATTTTGAACCAATCAGGTGGTTTAATGTTCAGTAGTTCCTCTTTTCTTTTCATCAGCTCAAAAAAATCAATCTGCTCGATTTTGTCTTCTTCAATGTCAATCATATTTTCTGGCTCGCCGTATTTTACAATTCCAACTCCATGATCAGAATCTACGACAGCTACAAAAAGGTCTTTTCTTTTTGCTCTGAGATATATTATGGTTTTGTAGACATCACCGCTCCACGAACCGTCAAATTCGGGATGCTTCACCGCATCCGCGAGAGATTTCAGAGATGATGGATAGCTTTTCGGGAGACAATCGTGCATAACTATTACTCCGCGTGATGAGAGGAATTTAAGAGAATTTTCAACATCTCTTCTTGATTGCTCAAATGTGTGAAGTCCGTCTATAAGAATAACATCAAAGGGGTCTTCCCCAAAATCTTCGGCATAATTTTCAAAGAATTCATCACTTGTGAGTTGAAAGAAAATTTCGCTTTCTGTGTTTTTAAACCCACCTGGTATTTTGAATTCCGGATCAACCGCAATTTTTTTCTCGGCTTGAATCTGATAAAATGTGAAGCCCCTCTCAACTCCTATTTCAAGGTAAGTCCGTGGTTTTGAAAGCTTATCAAGAATAGATTGAACTATGGTTATTCTGTTTATCAAGCCCTGGTTTTTTTGAAACTCAAAAATTTCTTTCATCTTCTTTCTGAAAGTTTTTTCATCCCCCAAAATTTTATGAGGTATAGCATAGGTAAGGTATATGTTGAGTAGAGAGATTTCATCTTGAATTTTCAGGTTCGGCAGAGGATTAAGGTCTTTTATTTTCTCTTTAGCTTCTTGAATAATATACGCAAAATATGGGAAGTTTATTATAGGCACTGAGAAGGAGAGCTCTCCACCGGAAGTTTCACATTTTATCAGGACTTTATCTCCGTAGACAAAGACGCCTTTTATACCTTTTATCTCCACAAAGGTATCCAAAATAAAATATTACTCATTTGAATTTCAGCTTGTTTTTGTTTTTCTCACTTTTTCTCAGTGTTGCTATTTTGAAGATGAGTTAATATAGAGTGAATGAGTTTCAGAGCGTAGTAAAACTCTGGAGTTTTGATTATCTTGAGGATTTTGAATAGAGACGGTTTTTCTTTTCCTTCTTCTTTGATTTTTTTGATCTCCTCAAACGACTTGTTCAGAGCATTTGGTACTTTCTGAGCCATTTCAAAAAGCATAGGGTGGTTTATATTTCCTATCATCCACACAAGCATCATAGCATTTGCTATTGAGCCCATGAGTTCTGGTTTTACAATTGAATTGAATCCCTCCTCAGCTCCCTCTGAGAGAGCAGATATAGCTGCTAGTAATCCTGTCTCTTTGATTTTTTCAATAACATCAAGAACTATCTCTATATTTTCTTTGTTCTCGGCTATTTTCTTGAATACTTCGCCTATTTTCTTTGCCTCATCTTCTCCGATTCCTTCTATTTTTATTTCCATTGTTTTTTTTCCTCCTTTCCTTTTGAAATTCAAAATTTTTACTTTCCAAATATTTGAGCGAACCACATTTTCTCAAAAGCGACTTTGAGTCCCCTGAAAGCCCTCATACCGCCGAGCATCCAGCAATCAGGATACTGAGCTACACCATCTATAACCTTTGAGAAATCACAGAACACCCCCGCTCCCATATATCCAACATCCATAACACATATACCTGTTTTATTATATGTCATACCAAGGAAAGAACCTTTTATCTCGTCTGTAATTTGAGAAGCTACGAAATCTCCCTCAAAGTGAGCGAAAACTCCCGCCATACCTATTCCCAAAGTTCGTGAAATTATATCGCCTATTCCGAATATATTTCTGTATTCGGGATGTCTCAGAGTTTTTTTATCAACGAGCATATATCCATCTGCGTTTTCGTTTCTGAGCTGTGGATTGGTATAAACAGGTTTTGCTGGCTCATGCGCTGGAATAACAACAGCAAGATCATACTGAATTTCTCTACCATCTTTTGAGATTATCTTCCCTTCTTTTATCTCTTTTGTGAAGAAGTTTCCTTCAAACTTTACTTTGAACTGCTCGAGAAAAGTTTTAAAAGCAGACACCATAAAGGGTCCAAAAGGTTGCATAGGTTCAGCCCATGGATGAATCACAGTTATGTCTGTTTTTTCTGATACTCCTCTTTGCTCGCTGATATATCTTATCATGAAAGCAAGTTCAAAAGGTGCGGGAGAGCACCTGTATACTGGCTCAACAGGACCAACAACAACTTTCCCGCCCTTAAAATTTGCTAATGCGCTTTTTAGCCGTAGCGAATCTTTGAGTTCCCACGCGTGGTAAGTTTTCTCTATACCAGGTGTCTTTTCAGGTCTGAGCTCTGTTCCCAAAGAAACAACAAGGTAATCGTAATCAAGCTCTCTACCGTTCCCCCCTTCAAGATACACTTTCTGTTTATCTGGCTCTATTTTGCTCACACCAGAATTTATGAATTCTATTCCTCTGTTTCTTAAAATTTCAAGTGGTCTTGATATATCTTCTGGATTTCTTATTCCGGTTGCAATCCAAAGATAAGACGGTCTGAACTCATGATTTTTATTCTTATCAACGAGGAAAATTTGAACTTTGCCTAACATTAATTCTTGTTTCAGATTCTTTGCCAATCTTGTTGCGACAACCACTCCTCCTGTTCCTCCACCAAGAATTACTATCTTTTTCATTTTTTCTTACCTCCCTAAAAAATATGCAAAGAATGTTCCAACTATATTTTAAAAAATTAGGTTTTTCTTTGTTATTCTGCTCCGAGAAAAGTTGCTGTTATAAGTTATCAGAAGGTAATTTTCTGATAGACCATATAGCTTTTTGCTTTTTAATTTCTCATTCGTGGTAAATTTTATCTTCTTTGAGACAAAGGGAGAAAAATTAGATTTGAGGGTTCTATTCATAAAATATAAGTGAGATAGAGTAATTTATTGCGATGGCATAAACTACTGAATAGCTTATTGCTTTTTGCATGGCTTTTGATGTTCCTTCAGCTCCTTCCTTTGCTGTCCATCCATAATATGTCACAAAAAGAGCATTAGATATACCTATTATACCGCACTTTAAAAACCCAATGAGTATATCTGTAATATCTCCCGATTTCTCCAAGCCATTCCATATCTCACCCCAAGAAACACCAAACAAATTCCCTGTCAAAAAGGCAGAAGAAAGAATACATACTGTGTTTGCTATGGGAAGGTAAAGCAATGTCGCAATCACAATAGCCCAGAACCTCGGGACAACAACAAAAAGAAATGAATCAAGCGGGAAAACTTCTATTGCGGTGAGAATACCTCTATCTTTCATAGATGCTATCTGAGAAGCAATTCTTGTTCCAGACCTTATAAGAACCTGTGAGCCAGCTACCATAGGTCCTATCTCACGCAGTATAGCCATACCCGAAAAATACGGGGATATAGATTCTGCTCCAACCACTTTAAGAGATATAATAAATTGAAGCCCTATGCTTGCTCCTATCGATACCCCGAAAATTAGAATAACCGGCAGAGATTCTACCATGATTTCACCAAGTATTCTCAAAAAATCAACAATATCAATTCGCGGTGTTTTTCTTATAACTCTGATGAGAAAAAGAAACATATCTCCTGCGGTTTTCATTTTTGATAGATTACGCTTGTTCTACTGATTTTTCCTCAACCTTTTTGATTATTTCTTCAGGATCTTGATTATCTGTGGCAAAGGATTCTATTTTCACTTTCAATTCAAGGTCTGGTAAAGATGGTATTTCAGGTGCAGATATGATTTGTGTTTTTATTCTCTCTTCTACAACCTTTGCATTTTTGAATTCAGTGTTTGGAAGCAAAAGTGCAAACCTATCTTGCGATATTCTTGCAGCAACATCATAAGCTCTTACCGATTTTCTCATTATAATAGCAATTGACTTTATTATATCTTCCCATATGATATATCCGAATTTCTCTATAATTTCTTTTGAATTTTCTATTTCAATTATAACGACAGCATAGTGTCTTTGAAATCTCTTCATTATAGATGTTTCTCTTTTTATGGCGGACTTGAAAAAACCAGAGTTGAAAAGTCCTGTCAAACTGTCAAGGGACTGCATAAGTTTTAGTTTGAGGACATAATCACTTCTCTGGCAAGCAGAAGAGATGTAATTCAGGAGAGAATTAAAGAACTCTTTTTCTTCTGGTATGAAAACTCTTTCCCTCTCCGCAACAAATTTTCCGTATACTATTTTCTCTCCTTCACGAATAGCAGATATTTCGTAAGCAATTATGTACTGCCCATTTTTTGTTATTACTTCTCCATCTTGAATTTTTTTGACCTCGTCTTCAGAAACAGATAACTCCTGAGAAAATTTTGCTTTCCCATCATAGAATATTGCACATTTTGAGTTCGTCTTCGTTCCAGCTATATCAACACATATTTGAAATATCTTCTCTTTATCGTATTCGTTCAGTATTGAACCTCCCACCTCTCTTATAGCACTGAGGAGGTCGTTTCTATATTTTATCTGAGCGTCCCTTCTCCTCAATCCTTTTATCATATTGTTGAATGTTTGAATGAGTTTGCCTATATCTCCTTTTGCTTCATATCTTATTTCGTACTCAAAGTTTCCCTTTTCCACTTCTTCCGAACCCTTTATAAGATGTAAAAGCGGTTTTCTTATGTAAGATAGAGAAAGGATAGCAAAGAAAACAAGTGAAATTCCTATCACAAAGATAATTCCTCTTGAAACATTTTTGGTTATCTTCTGGAGGAGAGATATTATGCTTTCATCTTGCGGGAATATGATGATTTTGAAATTTCCGAGTTCTACCTCTGCGTTGGAGATTATTGATTTTTTACTTTCTGATTTCTCTCCTTTTTTCAATATGATAGCATCTTTTGCTGAAAGCATATCAATCAGAGTCGGAATTAACCTCAGCTCTAATTTTTCTCCGACAGCGATTGAGCTACTTTTATCTTTTGAGAGCTGAAATGTGATCATGTAAGGACCATCTTTTGTATCAACAAAAATTGTTTGAGGGTTTTCTGACGGAAGATTTACTTTTTCTATTATATCTTTATTTGCTCTGATTATTTTGCCATCTTTATCTCCTACTCCTAAAAAGTCAAGTACAGTTTTTGCGAAGGGGTCATTAATTATTCCTTCGGGATTTTCAGAAAACCTTTCTAAAATAGTGGAGTGAGAGCTTTTTCTTCTCTCAATTATTACGAAAGCGCCTTCTTTAAGCCGGCTTATCTCATATTTTTCCCAATCCCTTATAAAGTTCTTCAGAGCTATAACACCAATAAAAAGTGAAGAGATGAGTATTGCAATAGAAAAAAGGAAAAAACCTAACGTGGTTTTTAACACAACAGGAGAATACTTGAATATCGCCCAGCTTAAGAGAGCTACGAAGAGTATTACAATAACTCCTGACCAAAGAAATAAATTCTGATTTATTTCAAGTATTTTGAATATCATCTTAAATTATACTTTAATGTTAAATCAAAGAATTTGTTTTAAATGAATGAACGAATAATATTAAATAATCTTTTTGAATTGAATTCTTATGGATTCCAAAAAGGACATATTGAAATTTAAGGGCAGAGTTATTGAGGCAAGCAGAGGTTTTTTCAGGGTTGAACTTGAAAACGGGAAAATCATTTTAGCATACCCATCTGGCAGTATGAAAAAAAATTATATAAAAATAGGAGTCGGTGATACTGTTGAAGTGGAGATTTCTCCGTATGATCTCACAAAAGGAAGAATTGTCTGGAGATATTCCGAACAGACAAAAAAAGAAGATTAGCTTATGAAGAAATACACAAGGTCATAAAGTTTTGAAAATTGAGTTTTGATATGCAAGCTGATTAAAAAAGGTTTTTATCATTTTATATTTGGGGTGAAGAATATATGAAAGTTAGGGCATCTGTAAAGAAAAGATGTGCAGATTGCAGAGTTATAAGAAGAAAAAACAGAGTGTACATAATTTGCAATAATCCAAAACATAAGCAAAGACAGGGGTAAAAAGATATGAGAATACTTGGAAGAGATATACTTGATAGAAAAAAAATAATACCCGGTCTATCTGATATATTCGGAATAGGGAACCACACAGCTTTCCAGATAGCTTCACTTGCTGGAATAAATTATCAGAAAAGAATAAAAGACCTCACAGAAGAAGATATTGCGAAGATAAACTCAGTAGTTGAAAGGTTAGGCATAAAACTTGAAGGGGACCTGCGAAGAGAAATATCAGAAAACATCCAGAGATTAAAAGATATAAAATGTTATAGAGGATTGAGACATATTGCGGGGTTGCCTGTAAGAGGACAAAGAACGCATTCGAATGCAAGAACCAGAAAAGGTCCAAGAAAACACAAAATACTTGCGAGAAAGAAAAAGAAAAAATAAAAAGGAGGGTAAAATATGGCTCAGAGAAAAAAGAAAATAAAGAAAGTTCCATATGCAATAGCTCATATAAATTCAACTTTCAATAACACTATTGTGTCGTTTACAGATCTTGATGGAAATGTGCTCTGCTGGGCATCTGGCGGTTCAATTGGCTTTAAGGGAACAAAAAAAGGAACTCCTTACGCTGCTGGAAGAGCAGCTTCAGAGGCAGCGAAGAAAGCAAAAACCATCTACGGAGTTGAAAAATGCGCTGTCTATGTCAAAGGAGCAGGTCCCGGAAGAGAAACCGCAATAAGAGCAATAGAAAACGAAGGAATAGAGATAGTCCTTATAAGAGATGTGACACCCATACCGCATAACGGATGTAGAGCCCCAGGAAGAAGAAGAGTATAAATAGAAACAAAATTTTCTGAATATTTACTTTCTTTTTGCAGCCCCCTCAAATTTTTAAATCTGTTTTCTCTTTCATAAAAGGAGGATAGTTATCAGATGGCTATAAAACAAAATGCTGTTTGCAGATATTGCAGAAGATATGGAATGAAACTCTATCTCAAAGGACAAAAATGCTATACTGGGAAGTGCCCTTTTGAAAGAAGACCGTTCCCACCAGGGCAACACGGAAGAACAAAAAGATTTGTAAGATTATCTGATTACGGAGTCAGATTATTTGAAAAACAAAAACTCAAAAAGTTTTACTTTATGAGGGAGGAGCAGTTCAGAAGGTTCTTTGAGATGGCTCTGAGAGCCCCAGGTAATACAGGTAATAAATTCATAGAACTGCTTGAAAGAAGATTAGATAATGTCGTATTCAGAGCTGGATTTGCCCTCTCAAGAAGAAACGCAAGACAACTTGTATCTCATGGTAAAATAAAAGTAAATGGCAAAAAGGTAGATATACCCTCATATCTCATTGATGTTGGAGATGAGATAGAACTTGTAGAAAAAGAGCTCCTGCCACAATCGCCCACAATAAAACCTCCATCGTGGATTGAAGTGAACTATGATGAAGCAAAAGCAAAAGTTATAAGGTTGCCAGAAAGAAAAGACCTTGACCTGAAAATAGACGAAAACCTTATCGTAGAATTCTATTCAAGATGAAGGAGGTCAATTAATCATGCCAAAGAAGGAGTTCACAGGAGTAGTGATTTCTGCTGGAAAAATGGATAAAACAGTAAAGGTTGCAGTTGAAAGAGTTTTCAAGCACCCAAAATACGGCAAATACATCAAGAAAGTAAAAAAGTACCTTGTTCACGACCCGGAAAATAAATGTAAAGAGGGAGATATAGTTATAATAAAGGAAGGAAGACCCTTTTCAAAGTTGAAAAGATTTTTTGTCTATAAAATAGTAGGACACAAATCATATATAAAAGAGAAGGAGAAAGAAGAAGGAGAAAAGGGAACCGAGATCTTGCAATCCGCAGCATAATTTTAAATAGAAAGACAGAAAGGAGGATTTATTTTTATGATACAGAGAGAAACAAAAGTTGAAGTTGCTGATAACTCTGGTGCAAAGTGGGGAAAATGTATAGGGATTCTTGGAGGGAGCGGGAAAAAATATGCATATATCGGAGATATAATCGTGATTGCGGTAAAAAGCGCCATACCCAACTCAAAAATATCCAAAGGTGATGTGAAAAGAGCAGTTGTCGTAAGAACAACAAAAGAAACAAGAAGAAAAGACGGCTCATACATAAGATTTGATGATAACGCTGTTGTTATAATAAACGATAAGGGAGAGCCAGAAGGAACAAGAGTGTTCGGACCCATACCGAGAGAAATAAGAGAAAAGGGATTTGTGAAAATAGCATCTCTTGCCCCCGAAATAGTGTAAAAATTTTGTGAGAGAAAGGAAGGTAAGCAAAAGTGCAGAAGATAAAAACAGGAGATATGGTCTTTGTGCTTACAGGTAAAGATAAAGGAAAATCAGGAAGAGTCATACGCGTTTTCCCGAAAGAACAAAGAGCAATCGTAGAAGGTATAAACAGATTGAAAAAGCACGCGAGACCAACTCCGCAATCACCTCAAGGCGGTATAATAGAAATATATGGAAAGATACATCTTTCAAACCTTATGCTCATATGCCCAAAATGCAAAAAACCTACAAGAGTAGGATTCAGAATACTTGACAATGGTAAAAAAATAAGATATTGTAAAAAGTGCCAAGATATAGTAGATGAGGTTTAGAAGATGAAAATGAAATTAATTTGAAAAACCTGCGGAGGTGAAAATACCATGAGTGAAATGGAATTATCGTATGGAAAAAAAGAAGACGAAAAAGGAAGATATATTCCGAGATTAAAAAAACACTACTTTGAATTTGTTGTCCCGAAAATGATGGAGATTTTCAAGTACGAAAATCCACTGCAAGTTCCACGAATTTACAAAATAGTTGTGAATATGGGAGTTGGGAAGTGGAGAAACGAGTCCGGCTACATAGAGGAGGCGATGCAGGACCTCTCTCTTATAACAGGTCAAAAGCCCGCCATAAGAAGAGCAAGAAAATCAATAGCTGGATTTCAGCTCAAAAAAGGAGATATATCAGGTCTTATCGTAACACTGCGAAATAATATGATGTATGATTTCTTTGATCGTCTGATAAACGTAGCTATGCCACGAGCAAAAGATTTCAAAGGTTTTTACTCAAGCGGATTTGATGGAAGAGGGAACTACAATATAGGAATAAGGGAACACACAATTTTCCCGGAAGTTCCCTATGCAAAAATAAAGTACGTAAAAGGAATGAACATAACAATAGTTACAACTGCTGATAATGACCGCGAAGCGAAGGAACTTCTGAAACTTATGGGAATGCCGTTCAGAGATTAAGCTCAAAAGCCAAATTCAAAATATTTCTTAAAATTTCAGTCCTCACTTTTTTATGATAAAATTTCAATAGATATAGCTGATGAATGAAAAAGAAATATTTGAAGAAGTCCATGAAAAGATAGAAGAACTAAAAAATGGCAAATCTCTGCCCGAGTATTTCAGTCCGCTCAAACGCAGAAAAACGAAGAAAATAAAGGTCGGAAGCGTTTATGTAGGAGGTGACGCTCCAATATCTGTTCAGACAATGACAAAAACTCCAACAGAAGATGTAGAAGCACTTTTGAAAGAACTTAAAGAAATTGAAGATGTAGGAGCAGACATAGTCAGAATATCCGTTCCTGACGAAAAATCTGTTATATCACTTGCAAAGGTAAGAGATAAGGTGAAGATTCCTATTGTAGCAGATATACATTTTGGTCCGCGTCCAGCTATTTTGGTTCTTCAAGATGGACTTGCAGATTGCATAAGGATAAATCCGGGAAACATAAAGGTTTCTGGGCTTGAGCATCTTGAAAAAATAGTTGAGCTTGCAAAAGAAAAGAACATACCTATTCGTGTGGGAGTTAATGCTGGGTCGCTTGAAAAACCTATCTTGCAAAGGTATGGTAAGCCAACACCAGAAGCTCTATGTGAGAGTGCTCTGTTTAATGTAAAATTAATAGAAAAGATGGGATATTACAATATGAAGGTTTCGCTCAAATCTTCTTCACCATACGATACCATAAAAGCTTATCTTCTATTTTCACAGGTTAGTGATTATCCTCTGCACGTTGGAGTCACTGAGGCGGGAACTCGTCTTTCCGGAACAGCAAGGTCTGCAGTTGCGCTTGGAATACTCCTTTGGCTTGGAGTTGGAGATACTATACGGGTCTCTCTCGCAGCTCCTGCTGTTGATGAAGTCATAGTCGGAAAAAGAATTTTAGAATCGCTCGGAATAAGAGAAGAAGAAGGTAAAGTTGTAGCATGTCCGACATGCGCAAGAACTCAAATAGATGTAATAGCAATAGCAGAAGAAATAGAAAAAGAACTTATCATCTCTAAGATAAAAAGTTCCGTTGCAGTTATGGGCTGCGTTGTAAATGGACCCGGTGAGTCATACATAGCAGATTTCGGAGTCGTAGGAGGGGGAACCTCTGCGGTTTTCTATGTAGATGGAAAACCAGTGATCAAATCTGGGAAAGATACAAAAGAGATAATACAAAAACTCAAAGAGCTTATTCTTTCTCAAAGTAAATGATAAATGATGTTCTTAAGTATAGCTAATCCGAGTTTTTTCTTCGGGCTCTGATTTTCTCTTTTTTCTTTCTTTTCTCTGTTTGGGAATTTTACTTTCAAAGTATGAACAATCTATCTTTATTATTTCTGGTTTTATAAAAGTGTTGAGTTTTGAGCAGAACATAGAACCGTCTTTCGATTCTGTCATAAAAGCGCAGAAAATACACGAGGCAATTGGCTTTGCTAAATTATTTTCTACCATCTTTGATAAGATAAGAAGCAGGGAAAGCAATATATCATTCTTCTTTTCTTTTTCAATTTTTCCGATGGCTTTTCTTATATCTTTTGCGTACCCCGAAATCTCTACAGACATTTGAACACCCTTTGGAGTTAGAGAAAGGATGTGAGACCTTCTGTTTTGTGGGTTTACCGACTTTTCTACTAAACCTTTTTCAATCAGGTTATCAACCGCTCTTGAAATTGTAGGTTTTGAGACACCAAGTTCCTCAGCAATAAAACTTATGTTTTTTCTCCCCTCCGGTGAGAACAGAAGATGAAGGATAATCTGCCCCTGTGTTTCGGTTATACCGTATTTTTTCGCCTTCTCCCATAGCTTCGCCTTCATTATCTTTGATATCTTATCTATAAGCGTTATTATCTTGCTCTCGGATTCATATTCATATAAAATGGGATTAAAAGGATTCTCCTCAACACCTGTTCCTATTTGAACCTTATCTTCACTCATAGCAAAAATTAGCTTTTGATAAATTTAACTATTCTAACTATTAGATAAATTAATTTATTTTATAAAATTTTCTTGAATTTTTACTTTATTTTTGCCCAAATTTTAGCACCATTAACCGAACTTTTATATCCCTTACACAAGAAATTAAATCAAGAAAAGTCAAAATAAATCCGAAAAAAGTAAAATTTATATAGGGTATGCCTCTGCCTCCAAAAGATGTGAAAATCCTTGTGGTAGATGACCAACCCATGATAAGAAACATAATAAAAGACATATTATCTAAGCTTGGATACACAAATGTGAAAGATGCAGAAAATGGAATTCAAGCTCTTGAAAAGCTGAAAGCAGAAAAATTTGACATAGTGTTTTTAGATTGGAATATGCCCGTTATGCAGGGAATAGATGTTCTGCGTGAGTTAAGAAAAATGCCAGCTTATAAAGACACCCCGGTCATAATGGTAACCGCAGAGGCAGAAAAAGAAAAAGTCATAGCTGCAATACAAGAAGGAGTAACAAATTACATAGTAAAGCCATTCAAACCCGGCACACTTAAAGATAAACTCGCTGAATCATGGAAAGAAAAAACTGAATAGCAAAATATCTCAAAAATCTTTTCAGCTCTGCAATTTTATAGAATTTCTCGCCTAAAATATTTCAAATATGACCGCTAACTACATAGTTCCACCTATTTTCCTGAAAAAAGAAGGAAAGATAATTTTGGGACTTGAAAGGTTAGAAAAAATTCTTGTGTATTTTGGAAATCCTCAGAAAAGGTTTTTATCTATCACGATCGCTGGAACAGTAGGGAAAGGTCAGATCACAACTCAAATTGCATTTGAGCTTTCTCGTTTTCTGAAAGTCGGACTTTACACCTCTCCGCACCTTGAAAGGTTCTCAGAAAGAATAAAAATTGTTTCTGATATGAAAGAGGAAGAGATTTCAGGAGAAGATTTATACGATTTTTCTTATCTTGTTTCAGAGGCGGAAGAAAAGTTAGGTGTTGAGCTCACATATTTTGAGCATGCTACTGCGGTAGCTTTTCTGTATTTTGCCGAAAAGAAAGTAGATTTCGCCTGTCTTGAGATAGGTCTTGGAGGAAGGCTTGACGCGGTTTCGCTCGCACGCTCCCCCATTGCGGTAATATCACGAATTGACTTTGACCATGAAGAACTTCTTGGAAACACTCTTTTCTCAATCGCACTTGAAAAAGCTCTCTGCGTACCCCCTGAATCAACACGCATAACAATACATAAAGAAGGTGAAGAGCAGTTTTCAGCAATAAGCTCTGTATCAAAAGGAGAAATAATAAATGACTTTTCATATTCGCTTGATAACATAGAAAAACATCACTTTTACGAAAAGTTCTCAATAAGAATAAGCGAAAGGAAATATGGGGAAGTTTTCACCGATTTTTTCGGCATCAGACCTTTTGTTGAAAATGCGGTTCTATCTTCTTTCGCCTCTTTCTTCGTTCTCAAAAACTTCTTCGGAAAAGAAAAAAGAGATTTCTCATACGATATAAGAAGAGTCAAAGGCAGATTTGAAGTTTTTCAAAACATCATATACGATGGAGGTCATAATCCTATTTCTGCAAAATGCTTATTTTTATCACTGCCCGATGACAAGTTCAACTTCCTCGTTTCATTCAAAAAAGATAAAAAATGGAAAAGATTTTTAGATATACTCTCCCCGAAAATCAAAAACCTCTACATAACCCGCTACCCAGATGAAGGATGGGAAGAAGAAGATAAAATATACCATTTTGCAAAATCAAAAGGAATTAACGCTTACAAAATACCGTATGAAGAGATAGTTGATTTTGCTACCGCTTTATCTGAAAAAGAACCACTTGTGATAACAGGAACATTTTATTTGTACCCCGCATTTGCGACAATAAAGAAAAACATGATGAAAGAGAAAAAACCCTGAACATTTTTGCTATCGCCAAAATTAATTTTCTCACTTTCTCAGTATATTTGTTCTTTCAAGAATGAGCTTATATTCTATTGAGTCCATAAGAGCTTTCCACGATGCCTGAATTATGTTCTCTGAAACACCTACCGTTCCCCATCTTCTTTTCTTATCTCCTGACTCTATAAAGACCCTCACTTTTGCTCCAGTGCCTTGACTTCCAGATACCACTCTCACCCTGAAATCTGTGAGTTCTATCTCTTTTATTTCAGGGAAGAACTTTTCAAGGGCTTTTCGCAGTGCCTTATCAAGAGCATTTACAGGACCATTTCCATCAGATGCGGTGTGCTCTCTTATACCATCTACCGATAATCTAACTGTTGCTTGACAATGTATATCGCTTCCCGATTTTTTCCCTTCTTCGTTTTCCGCTCTGTATATAAGAACGGTGAAGCTTTCAAAATCAAAAAATTTCGGTTTTTTCCCGAGCTCCTCAAGAATAAGGATATACAAAGAAGCGTCCGCCATTTCAAAATCATACCCTTCCTTCTCAAGGTGCTTTATCTTTTCAAGTATTCTTTTAGCGACCTTCTCATCTGGTTCAAAACCAAGTTCTTCAAGTTTGAGTTTTATGGCGGTTTTTCCTGCAAGGTCTGAAACCAAAATCTTTCTCTTATTTCCAACAAGCTCGGGGTTCATATGCTCATAAGAAGAAATCTCTTTTGAAATGGCGTCAATATGAACACCCCCCTTGTGAGCAAAAGCCGATTCTCCAACAAATGGCTGATTTTTCGGAGGAGAGAAATTTGATAACTCCCATATAATATCTGATACCTCTTTCAGTTTTGAAACATCTGGCGATATGTCAAACCCCATCTTGAACTTCAAGATAGGGATTATTGATGTTAAATTTGCGTTTCCACATCTTTCTCCAAGTCCGTTTATTGTGCCTTGAACTTGTGTGACACCCACTCTTACTGCTTCAATAGAGTTTATAACGGCAAGGTCAAGGTCGTTGTGAACATGAATTCCGAATTTGATCTCTGGAAAAAGCCCGATAACCTCTTCAATTGTCTCTCTTACAAACCAAGGGAGAGAACCACCATTAGTATCACACAGAACAATCCAGTCAGCTCCGCCTTCAATAGCGCTTTCAATGCATTTTATAGCGTAGGTTTTATTGTATCTGAAACCATCAAAAAAATGCTCGGCATCAAATATAACTTCTCTCCCTTCACCTTTCAAAAACTTTACAGAATCCTTTATCATTCTCAGGTTCTCTTCAAGTGTTGTTCTGAGAACTTTTTCAACATGCAGAGTCCATGATTTTCCGTATATGGTTATAGTAGGAGTATCGGCAGAAACGAGCTTTATAAGTTGTTCGTCAGTTTCTGCTTTTTTTCCCTGCCTGCAAGTTGAGCCGAAGGCGACAAGCTTTGCTTTTTTCAATTTCTCTCCACGCATCAGTTTGAAGAACTCTTCATCTTTCGGATTAGACCCTGGCCAGCCCCCTTCAATATAGTCAACCCCAAAATCGTCAAGAACCTTTGCTATTTTCAATTTATCTTCAAGAGTCCATGAGTAGCCCAGACCCTGGGAGCCATCTCTCAGTGTTGTATCATAAATGAAAATTTTTCTTCTTTCTCCACTATTTTTCTCATCTGGACTTGATTTTTTTTCCATAAAATTTTATTTTAACCTTGAACACAGAAGTTAAGCGTTTTTTCAGAATTCCAAAACCATAACAAGAGATATTCCTCACGAATTTTTCCCTTTCTTTGTTCAGATTTTCAAATCAACACTGCACCAATTTCAGAATGTCTAATATCTATTTCACTTTACTTGTAGCTATATAGAAATAAACCTCACTTATTTTTCTGTGTATCTTTTTTGCAAGTTCTATGTTGCCCTGCAATTTGGCAAGAACATATCTTTGGTATAAAGAATCAAGTATTTTTGATTCAAAGAACCTTGGAGATATAGAATCTATAAGAATAACCAGAAAACCAAAAAAGAAAGAGCCGATCACCAAAGACAAAGGAATAATAAGGAGAGGGTTCAAAGACAGGACAAAGTTTTTCATTTCACATGCCATAGCGAAGTTCTTTTTGTACCCGAAAATTATGAAGGACAAAAACTCGCCCGCCTTACCTAATCCGCAGATAGCAAAAGGGAAGATAAAACCAAAGATCGCTATTGATATAAGAAGTGGAATTAGACCATAGCTCTGCACTATGGATTCAAATATTATTTTTGTTCTGCTTTTCATCATAGAGTCACCTCCTTTTTTTCTAATCCTATAAAATATCACCCCGTAATTTCCCCGTTATTTGAGCAAGCCGAACATCAAACCCCGTTTTTATTCACTCCCGCTTTGAACCCCGTTAATTGATTAAGTTTTGACCACGAAATGATTCTACTGAAACTTACTTTTTCATATATATATTAGTACTTTTTGCATGCAAAGTCAAAATTTTGTGAAATTGTTAGTAAAAGCAAATTTAAGCACAAGCAACAGATGAAATGAATAAATTTGAAATAAAATAAGGTTGGAAAATGAGAATTAAAATGAGATTATATGATGTCGGGTAAAGATGGTTCAGAAGTAGCTATATCTCAAAATCCCGCAACAGAAGAAATAATTGCAGAACACAGATACGAAACAAAAGATGAAGCGATAAAAAAGATAGAGCTTTTGAGAGAGAAATTTCTGGAATGGAGAAAAAAGCCGATAGAGGAAAGATGCGAGGTGATAAGGAAGATTGGAGAAGACCTGATGAGGAACAAAAGAGAGTATGCAGAACTTATCACAAGTGAGATGGGCAAACCTATATCTCAGGCGGAGAGCGAGGTAGAAAAATGCGCAAACACTTGCTACTTTTTCGCACAAAACGCAAAAAAATTTCTTGAACCGGAATATGTGAAGACAGAAGCAGATGAAAGCTATGTTGAGTTTGACCCTCTTGGAGTAATACTTGCTATAATGCCGTGGAATTTTCCATTCTGGCAGGTGATAAGATGTGCAATTCCCGCAATAGCTGCTGGGAATGTTGTTGCTCTCAAACACGCTCCGAACACCTTTTTGTGTTCAAAAAAAATCCAAGAGATATTCTCAAGATACGAAGATGGAATACTCATAAGCATATTTTTGAAGGAAAAAGATGTGAGAGATATCATACATCTTGTTCAGGGAGTATCTTTAACCGGAAGTGTGAGAGCGGGAGAGGCGGTCGGAGAAATAGCAGGTAAAAACATAAAGCCGGTTGTCCTTGAACTCGGCGGGAGCGACCCCTTTATTGTGTTTGAAGATGCAGATATTGAAAAAGCAATAGAGACAGGTGTAAGAGCAAGAATAATAAACTCAGGTCAAAGCTGTATAGCAGCAAAAAGATTTATAGTCCACGAAAAAATATATGACGAGTTCGTAAAAGGTGTAAAAGAGAGAATAAGAAAAATAAAAATAGGCAATCCCATGGAAAATGTAGATATAGGTCCGATAGCGAGAAGGGATCTTCTTGAAAATGCTCTGCGAATAGTGAGAGAAACAGAGAAAGCCGGCGCAAAAGTTGAAGGCGGAAGAAGAATAACCGAGGTAGGATTTTTCTTCTCACCTGCAATAATAGAGGGGGCAGATTTTAGCTCTCCCGTTTTCAAAGAAGAAACATTTGCTCCAATAATGCCGATTTTCAAATTCAGAACAGAAGAGGAAGCAATTGAACTTGCGAATAAAACTGAATTCGGTCTTGGCGCTGTTATATTCACAAAAAACATTCAAAGAGCAAAGGAGATAGCAAAGTTCATTGAAGCCGGGAATGTTTTTATAAATCAGATGGTAAGAAGCGACCCGAGATTACCCTTTGGCGGAGTTAAAAAATCTGGAATAGGAAGAGAGCTCGGAAGGTACGGTATTCTTGAATTCGTAAACATAAAATCTGTATCAATCCTCTATCAATAGAGCAAATATGATAAAGCTGAAAAGAATTTACGAGAAGCCAGAAAAAGACGATGGTTTTAGAATATTAGTTGAACGGCTTTGGGTCATAAAAAAGAGAGATGGCAAGAATTTAAAAAGAGATATAAAATTGAGGTTTTAAAAGATATATGAGCAGGCAAAATAAAACCTCAGAATTTACTCGGCTACCTTCTCCCTACTACAACTTATCTATCTTTGCTGCTAAAATAAAATCATTCTCATGAAGTCCCTTTATTGCATGAGTCCATAACTCTACTTCAACTTTATTGTAAAAAATATAAATATCTGGATGATGTCCTTCTTGCTCTGCTATTTCTGCAACCTTATTGACAAATTCGATAGCTTCCCTAAAATCCTTGAATTTAAATCTTTTTTTTATTCTATGTGGTTTCCCTTCCTCTCTTATTAGTTCCCAACCGTCAATTTCTTTTATGTATTTTTCTTCTTCTTCATCGCTCAGCGGAAGAACTCCGCCTTCGCACGGAACACAACGCTTTTTAGTAAGATCCATAGTTTAATTTTAATTAAGGCAAAGAAAAATTTATTAGTTTTAGTTCTATAAATTCCACTTGCTATTAAAATTTGTTTATGGAGAAAAAAAAGAACGAAAAAATTTCAGATAACATTCCATCAAAAGCAGACGGAATAAGTTTATCAGGGCTGAACCTCAAAGAGTTCTACAACATAAATGATATAAAAATAGATGAAGATTTTTATAGAGAAAATCTTGGAGACCCAGGGGAATATCCGTTCGCCCGCGGGATACACAAAAACATGTATAGAGGCAAGATATGGACAATAAGACAGTTTTCCGGATTTGGAAGAGCAGAAGATACCAACAGAAGATGGAAATTTCTACTCTCACAAGGGCAAACCGGTCTATCGACTGCGTTTGACATGCCAACTCTAATGGGGCTTGATTCAGATTCTCCTCTTGCAGAAGGAGAAGTTGGAGTAGAGGGAGTGGCAATAGATACACTTGCTGACCTTGAAAAGCTTTTTGATGGAATCCCACTTGAAAAAATTTCTGTTTCTTTCACCATCAACGCCCCAGCAATATGGCTCTACTCAATGTATGTGTTTCTGGCAGAAAAAAGAGGAGTAGATACAAGATCGCTCAGAGGAACAATCCAGAATGATATTTTGAAAGAGTATCACGCACAGAACGAGTGGATTTTTCCACCGGAACCATCAGTGAAACTTATTGTTGATATGTTTGAGTACTCAAAAGATCACACTCCGAAGTTCAACATAATTTCTGTTTCTGGATACCACATAAGAGAAGCGGGCTCAGACGCTGTTCAAGAGCTTGCTTTCACACTTGCCGATGGTTTTGCTTATGTTGAGGCGGGAATCCGGAGAGGACTTGATGTAGATGAGTTTGCTCCGATGATATCTTTTTTCTTCAACTGCCACATTGATTTTTTTGAGGAGATAGCAAAGTTCAGGGCAGCAAGGAGAATTTGGGCAAGATATATGAGAGAAAGGTATAAAGCGAAAAATCCGCGCTCTATGATGCTTCGTTTTCACACTCAAACAGCAGGATGCTCTCTTACCGCTCAGCAACCCGAGGTAAATATAATAAGAACTACTATTGAGGCACTCGCAGCAGTTTTAGGGGGGACACAATCTCTGCATACAAACTCATTTGACGAAGCAATTTGCCTTCCATCTGAACTTGCAGCAAGAATAGCTGTGAGAACTCAACAGGTCATAGCTTACGAAACAGGAGTCGCAAATGTTGCTGACCCACTCGGTGGTTCATTTTTCGTAGAATCACTCACAAACAAGATTGAAGAAGAAGCAGAAAAATATCTCCAAAAAATACTTGAAATGGGCAATGGTTCATTCTACTATGGAGTTATAGAAGGTATAAAGTCCGGATTTTTCAGAAAAGAGATAGCAAGAGCATCTTTTGAGTTCCAGAGCAAAGTTGAAAGAGGAGAGAGAATAATAGTCGGAGTAAATGCATTTCAAGATGAAGAAGGAGGAAAATTTGAGTTTCCGAAGTTCAAAATTCCTCCGTCGTGCGAAGAAGAACAGAAAAAGTTCCTTAAAGAAATAAAAGCAAAAAGAGATGGGAGGGCGGTTCTGAGAGCTCTTGATGAGTTAAGGTCAGCGGTAAAGAAAGGTAAAAATCTCATACCATATATAAAAAATGCTGTAAAGGAGTATGCAACAGAAGAGGAGATAATGAATACGATGAAAGAGGTATGGGGAGAATTTACAGAACTCAAATCATTCTGATAAATGAGCAAAAATGAGATAAATTATACTGATAAAGAGCAAAAAACTCCTTTCCTGAAAAGCAAAAGGGCGTTTTTTCTTGTCGTAACACTTGCATCGGTATCTCTGCTCACTGTTGTTTTGACACAGATGACCTCAAACATTTCACAATCTGCAATAATTTTAGGTAATATAAAAAATACAGTAGTAGCTGATTCGGTCTGCGATTCTGCTCTTGAAATAGTCAAAGAAATACTCAAAGACGACAGAGCAAAAGGCAGAGTCGATTACTACTCAGAGGACTTCTCTTCACAAGATGAACTTTGGTCAAAAACATATATACTGCCAGTAGATGTCATTTACGGTAGGGTAAGGGCTATCATAACAGATGAGAACGCAAAAATAAATTTAAATGCTCTTGTAGATAGTCAAGGTAAGGCGGATGCTCCCGCAAGACAGAGCTACCTGAAAGCTTTTCAAAAGTTCCTCAAAATAATGAAAGTAGATGAAAGATTAGCTGGATACATTCTTGATTGGATTGACTTTGACTCAGAGGGCATGTTTGAAAGCGGATTTGCCGAAATTATTCCGAGAAACTGGTTTATACCCTTTCCAGAAGAATTAGTTCAGATAAGCAACTCGGTCGGCATAAATATAAGCAATCTTATGCTTGAATATTTTGAAGGGAGACCGGATGCCACGGGGTCGCCATACATAACTTTTTGGCCTTATGCGGGAGCAATTAAAATAAATATAAATACCGCACCAAAAGAAGTCATAGCATCATTCATAGATAAAGACGATGCTATTGACATAGCAGATAAAATAGTCAAAGAAAGAAAAGGAAATCCTTTCAAAAGTTTTTCTGAGTTTATGGCTTTTTTATCTAAGTTGGTTCCGGTTTCTCCCGAAAATTTTTTCAATTTGAGACCAGAGATGATTTTTGACATAGGTTCAGATATATTTTCAGTGAAAATATTCTGTGAATCAGGAGGAGTTCAAAGCGGAATACAAGCTGTAATCTCAAAAGATGATGGAGAAATATTATTTTTCAGGAGGTTCTGAAAGAGCAAGGGGTGAGATTTAAAAACTTTTTATATATTGCAAATCTGAAAGTTTATTGCTTACTTTTTGATTTATGCAAAGACCGGCGGGAATAATTTCTATTCCGAAGATACCAGAGCTAAAAAACAGATTGCTTTTCACTCTTGCTATGCTTACCATATATCGTATAGGTATTTTTATACCTATACCTGGTGTAGATGTTCAGGCGTTGAAGGAATTTTTTGCAAGGGCGGAAGGGACACTTCTTGGTTTGTTTAATCTTTTTTCAGGTGGAGCGATGGAAAACGCGTCTATATTCGCACTTGGAGTGATGCCATATATAACATCATCGATCATTATGGAAGTTCTGAGCTCTGTCTTCCCGAGATTGCAGGAGCTGAAAAAGCAAGGGGAACTCGGCAGGCAGAAAATAAACCAGTACACACGTTATCTCACCGTGGTATTGAGTTTCTTTCAGGGAGCTTTCTGGGCTCTTTCACTTGAAAGAAGCACTCTTGGCGCTGGCGCACTCGCACTTGAAGGAGGAATATTTTTCAGAATTTCAACAGGAATAATCTTATCTTTCGGAACGATGGCTCTATTGTGGTTAGGAGAACAGATAACCAAAAAAGGAATTGGCAACGGTGTCTCTCTCATAATATTCACGGGAATAATTGCGAGAATTCCAGGTTCAATCGGAAATGTTATAACACTCCTGAAACTTGGTGAGATAGAACCTATGAAACTTATGATTGGGCTTTCTATAATGATTCTTGTCGTCGGTCTTATAGTTTATATTGAAGCTTCTTACAGGAAAATTCCTATTCAATATGCAACTCGTATAATGGGAAGGAAAATCGCAGGAGGGGTATCATCTTACCTTCCTATAAAACTTAACATCTCTGGTGTTATACCTCCGATATTTGCTTCTTCAATATTGATGTTCCCACTTACGATTGCTACATTCTCTCAAAATGAAATAGCGCAGAAAGTGGCGATGTTCCTCAACCCTCTATCAGTAGGGTACAACATAATTTACTTTATTCTTATTATCTTTTTCGCTTTCTTTTATACGGGAATAATCTTCAACCCATACGACATAGCCGAAAATTTGCAGAAAGCCGGAGCGTTCATCCCGGGGGTAAGACCAGGGCAACAAACCGCTGAATACCTTGATAAAATCATAACAAGATTGACATTTTTCGGTGGAATATATGTTGGCTTGATATGTGTTCTGCCAACATTCTTTATAGGCGCTATGAACTTACCTTTCAGATTCGGAGGAACCTCACTCCTTATAGTCATCGGAGTAGCAATGGATACAATAAGACAAATTGAATCAATACTCTTTATGTCAAGCTATGAAGGACTATTTGGCAAAGAACCTCTGGTAAGAGGAAGAACAGCATACTGATAGAAGAAAGCGGAAATTTTCACTTATGGTAGATTCGCACGCACACATTCACATGATTTCAAAAAACACCGATGAAGTCATAGAAAGGGCAAAAAAAGAGGGAGTAAAATATATTTTGTGTCCCTCAACATCTTTTGAAGATATTGAAGCCGTTATTTCGCTATCTCAAAGGTATGAAATCGTTTATTCGGCAATCGGCATTCATCCCCTGTATGCCGAAAACCTTGATTATCCTGACCTCAATAGATTAGAGAGAGAGATTTTGAATTTTGCAGAACATAGAAAACTTGTAGCAATAGGTGAAACCGGGCTTGACTTTCAGAAAGGGAAAAATATCAAAAAACAGATAGAGTTTTTCAGAAAGCAGATTGAAATTGCGGAGAAGATTTCAAAACCTGTCATCATTCACACACGCGGAGAAAAAGATGGCAAATCTGCTTTCTCTGTGGCTTACGAAATATTGAAAGATTTTAAGGTCTCTGCTGTTTTTCACTGCTTCAGCTGGGGGAAAGAAGAAATGCACAAAGCATTTGAGAAAAATTTTCTCATATCTTTTTCGGGAAACATAACATTTGACAGAAAACTTGACGAAGTGATAAAGCAAGCAGATATGAGTAGAATTCTTGCTGAAACCGATTCTCCTTTTCTGACTCCCAAACCTTTCAGGGGCAAAGATCAAAATGAACCGTCTTATGTCAGATTCGTCTTCAAAAAAATATCTGAAATAAAAGAAAAAGATATAGAAGAAATTTCTCACAAGATAACTGAGAACTTTGAAGAAATTTTCCTGAAAAAATGAACAAATATAAGTTAGTTTTTATTTTCTTCTTGAAATAAGGAGGTTTGCTAAAATGAAGGGGCTGAAACACACAGCATTTTTGGTATTTATTTTTGCTTTTGCGGGGAAAACATTCGGCGAAGATATGCTTCAGCTTGCGAACCAAAAAGGTTGTCTTGCATGCCACCAGATAGATAAAAAAGTCGTAGGTCCAGCATGGCTTGATATATCGAAAAAATACACTGAAAAAGATATACCTCAGCTTGTAAACTCTGTTCTCAACGGCTCAATGGGTAAGTGGGGGCAAGTTCCCATGCCAGCAAATAAAGGTATAGTTACCGAAGAAGAAGCTAAAAAACTTGTCACATGGATAATTTCTCTGAAAAATCAGCAGCCAAAAACACAAAAGAAATAAAGCCATAAGTGGATTTAATTTTCAGAATACTTCAGCTTTGATTTATCTCCTGTAATCCTTCCTTTATTCTTTTTATTCCTTCTATTATTTTTGATTCTGAGAGGGCAAAAGATAATCTTATGAATCCTTCTGCACCGAATCCCGAGCCGGGGATAACAAGGACTTTCTTTTTATTGAGCAGAAAATCGCTCAATTCATCTGTGTTTTTGACCTTCTTACCTAAAAACTGTGATACATCAGGGAAAATATAAAAGGCACCTTTTGGTTTTACAACTTTGAGCCCCATCTCAACAAGTAAGCCATAGATAAG
>Ga0105162_1000064_pt1 | contig 68616 bp, 71 predicted proteins | sample JNZ201metaG_FD_81532 | JGI IMG/M metagenome (GOLD analysis project Ga0105162, IMG submission 81532) | Hot spring microbial communities from Jinze hot spring, China to study Microbial Dark Matter (Phase II) - JNZ 20120812A | ecosystem: Environmental > Aquatic > Thermal springs > Hot (42-90C) >...
GCGGATCTGCGCCTAGAGATATAGGAGCAAAGATGGCCCTCTTTGAAAATGGCCAGACCCTTGGAACCATAGGAGGAGGGAAGGTCGAGGCCTTGGCCCTTGAGGAAGCAAAAAAGGTACTGGAGACAGGGGAGGGGAGACTCCTCGAGTATACGCTTACAGCTAAAGAGGTTTCCGAGGAGGGGATGCTTTGTGGCGGGGAGGTCTCGGTGCTTTTGGATCTGTGGGGAAAGGACAAGGAGGAGATGCTGGATGAACTTGTCAAGGCCCTTGAGAAGGGCGAAGAGCTATGGTTATTGTTGGGTCTGCCACCTTCTTTGAGAGGTTGTCTTTTGGTGACTAAGACAGAGGCCTTCGGTAATTTAGAAGGTATTGAAACTAAGGCCTTGGATCTTTTTTCCATAACAAGGCCTACGCTTTTGGAGGTCGGGGGAAAGCAATTATATGTGGAACCTGTCCTACAGGAACCGACCCTTTACCTCTTCGGTGCCGGGCATGTTTCACAGGAAATAGCGCCTTTGGCCAAAAAGGTGGGATTCAAGGTCGTTGTCGTGGACGATAGGGCTGAATTTGCCAACAAAGAGCGTTTCCCCACAGCGGACGAGATTATAGTGCAGGACTTTGAAGAGGCCAGCCGTAACCTTCCCCTTGGTCCCCAGAGCTATGTGGTAATAGTTACCAGGGGACATGCACATGACTACACGGTCCTTAAGAACGTCCTTGGTTTTGCGACCAGATACATAGGTATGATAGGGAGCAAAAGGAAAAGGGATATCATCTTTGACAAACTGAAAGGCGAAGGGGTCTCTGAAGGCCTACTTTCACGTGTACGCTCTCCTATAGGGATCGATATCGGTGCCGAAACCCCAGAGGAAATAGCGATAAGCATAGTGGCGGAGCTGATCGCCTTCAAGAACCTAATGCCTTAAGACCTAAGACGTCCAACATGTCGTAAAGTCCAGCGGGTTTATCCACTACCCACAAGGCTGCTTTGACAGCCCCCCTAGCAAAGGCCTCCCTCGAAGAGGCACGGTGTACCAGCTCTACCCTTTCCCCCTCTCCGAGGAAAAACACCGTATGGTCTCCTATTACATCGCCCCCACGCAAGGCCATTATACCCAGCTGACCCAGGGGCCTTGGTCCCGTAAGGCCCTTGCGTCCGAATACGGCGTTTTGTTCCAGTTCAACCCCCAAGGCTGCCGATATCACTTGTCCGAGCCTCAAAGCCGTACCACTCGGTGCGTCCCTTTTCTGGCGATGATGGACCTCGACGATTTCAACGTCGTAATCTTTGCCTAAGACCCGGGTGGTTATCTCCACGAGTTTGAACAACAAATTGACGCCAAGGCTCATGTTCGGAGAAAGCACACAGGGTACCTTTTGGGCCAGGGATTCGATGGCCTTTTGCTGTTCGGAGGTAAAACCGGTAGTACCTATGACCACGGCCTTTCTATACCTTGAAGCGACCTCCAAGGCTTCAAGGGAGGCCTCTGGGTGGCTGAAGTCTATAAGGACATCGGCCCCTACGATCACCTTCTCTAGGTCATCGGATACCACAATGCCACATGGCTTAAGGCCTATGAGTTCGTTAAGGTCCACGCCTATAAGGGGATGACCCGGACGTTCCACCCCTCCTACACACTTTATGCTATCTGATCCTTGGATCACCTTCAGTACCGTACGCCCCATCTTCCCCGCCACCCCTATTATCACTGCCTTTACCATAAGGCCTCCTTGAAGGTCCCTTCGCAGACCAACCTCACCTTGCCTTCAAGGGCTATGTCCCTGAAGGATCCTTCTTCATAAGAGTAATATACCGTCAAAGGTTCATCACTTTTGGGTATGACCTTTGTAGGCGGCTGAGCATAACCTTTGAGGAAGGCTATTAGGGCAGAGGCGATGCTCCCTGTTCCACATGCCAGGGTTTCGTCCTCAACCCCTCGTTCGTAAGTCCTTACCCTTATATAAGTAGACTCTGCCTTTACGAAGTTGACATTAGTGCCTGCCGGCGCAAAACGTTCATGCCACCTAATAGCCCTACCCATCTTTCTGACGTCAAGGCCATGGAGGTCGTCCACGAACAACACAGCGTGAGGCACCCCTGTGTTCACGAAATCGAGGACAAGCTCCTTGCCCTCTACTTCGATCCTTATATCCCTTTTTAAATCCCGAGGTGGGGGTAGCTCTATCTTCACATTTTCACCGCTTACCTTTGCCTTCACTATGCCGATCTTTGTTTCAAAAGACAGCTCCTTGGGAGCTATCCCAAGCATATGGGCCAGACGTGCTGCGCACCTCCCACCGTTTCCACACATCTCGGCTTCGCTTCCATCCGAATTGAAGAAATGCCAACGGAAATGGGCCCTGGAAGAAGGCTTAAGGAGGATGAAGCCATCTGCTCCTACTGACAGCTGTCTGTGACATACCTTAGGCACTATGGGCTTTATGGCCTCTGGAGGTATCTTGTCCTCCAGATCAGCGACCAATAAAAAGTCGTTTCCCCCTCCGGTCATCTTGTAGAACTTAAGCCCCTCGATCACGTTAAAAACTCCGGTATGTCTTCCCCTCTTATGAGGTCTTCGTAACTTTCCCTTTTCCTCACTACCCAGAACTTATCGTCCTTGACCATCACTTCAGCTACCCTTGGCCTCGAGTTGTAATTGGAGGACATGGAGAAACCGTAAGCACCAGCGCTCATTACGGCAAGAAATTCGCCAGGCATCGGTTCGGCTATCTCTCGGTCCTTGGCCAAATAATCCCCAGTTTCACATATAGGTCCCACTATATCGACTTTGACCTTTGGACGTTCCTCCAGTCTACAGGGAAGTATTTCATGGTAGGCCTTGTAAAGCGTAGGCCTGATTAGGTCGTTCATAGCAGCATCTACTACCACAAACCTCTTGCCCCCGTTTTCCTTCCTATAGAGTACTTTCGTTACCAAAACCCCCGCGTTTCCTACAAGTACACGGCCTGGTTCAAAAACGAAGGTACACTCCATCCCCTTCACGAGTTCAGCAAGCGCCTTACCGTATTCAGAAGGATGCGGCGGTTCCTCATCCCTATAAGTGATCCCAAGGCCACCTCCAAGATCGACCATCCTAACGTCTATCCCTGCTCCTTTTAAGGTAAAGAAGAACTCCTTTATCTTCCCAAAGGCCTCCAAAAAAGGACCAAGGTCTGTGATCTGAGAACCTATGTGGCAACTTATGCCCACTACCTCCAAATGGGAGTTCCGGGAAGCCCATCGGAAGAGTTCATATGCCTCTTTCATCTCTAGTCCGAACTTGGAGGACCTAAGTCCTGTGCTGATATAAGGATGGGTAAGGGGATCTACGTCTGGGTTAACCCTTATGGACATGGGAGCACGTATGCCCTTTTCGCTGGCTAGGCTTGCCAGAAGCCTCAGTTCTTCTCCTGATTCCACATTTATCATAAGGACCCCTACCTCAAGGGCGTAACGAAGTTCTTCGGGGCTTTTGCCTACACCACTGAACACTATCCTCTTAGGGTCTACCCCCGCCTTAAGGGCCCTAAAAAGTTCACCGCCTGAGACGACATCAGCCCCAGCGCCCTTTTGCGCGAAGGTCCTGATCACTGCGAGGTTGGAGTTAGCTTTGACCGAATAACAAATGAGGTGATCGAGCTCCTTTAAGGCATCCCTGAACACTTCATAGTGCCGCTCTAAGGTCCTGTAGCTATACACATAAAGCGGGGTTCCCAACTCCTTGGCTATCTCCTCAAGGGGCACTTGTTCGCAAAAAAGCAACCCGTTTCTGTAACTGAAGTAATGCATCTCAGCGCCTCAAAGTGGCTTTGTGCCTCAAAGGCTTCAATATCAATTCAAGGGCATGGAGGACATCTGTCACCACTACGTGGGCGTTGAGGATTGCCTCACGTGCAGCCCCTTCAGGTCCTATGACAGCAATCCCCAAGGCAGCCTCTTTAAGCATAAGGGAATCGTTATAGCCGTTTCCTACAGCGATGGTCCTTTCAGGTCCGAGTTCCTTAACAAAATCCCTCTTGGCCTGAGCTTCATCCTGTCCCTGTACCTTCACCACCTCGACATGTACCCTTTTTAACCTCTCAAATATTTCCATCCTCTTTGATACGTCACCACGGGTGTCTGCGGTAATTATAAAGACCTTGAGCTTTTTTGCCAAAAGACTCAAACGGTCCTTAACCTTGTTGTGGATGCGTCCGTCTTTGGCAAGGGTCCCATTGTAGTCTATTACTAGGTTTTCTATCTCCAACACTCCAAGTCCAGGTATTTCAAGGCGCATCATAGGGACCTACACCTCTTCCGGATGGGCTATCCGCCCTAAGATGGCACTTGCTGCAGCTACTGCAGGGTTCGAGAGGTAAACTTCGCTTTTCGGATGGCCCATCCTACCGACGAAGTTGCGATTGGTAGTGGCTATGGCCCTTTCGCCTTCAGCTAATACCCCCATGTGCCCCCCAAGGCAGGGGCCACAAGTCGGGGTGCTCACCGCGGCTCCTGCTTCAACGAAGGTCTCTATTAAACCCTCCCTTAAGGCCTGAAGGTAAACCCTTTGGGTAGCGGGAATAACGATAAGTCTCACCCACGGGGCTACCTTTTTCCCTTTGAGGACTTCAGCAGCTGCCCTTAAATCGCCTAACCTCCCGTTCGTACATGAACCTATCACCACTTGGTCTATCTCCACATGTCTAAGTTCACGGACAGGCCTTACGTTTGCAGGAGAAGGTGGACAAGCAATAAGGGGCTCGAGCTTCCCCAAATCTACCTCTAAAACCTCGCTGTAAGGAGCATCGGGATCCGCTTGGAGGACGGAGAACTCCTCTACTCCTACTTCCTTTAGATACTGAAGGGTTACCTCATCCACGGGCATGATCCCGTTCTTTGCCCCGGCTTCAACCACCATGTTGGCCACGGTAAACCTATCATCTATGGAAAGGGCCTTAAGGCCTTCTCCCGTGAACTCCATGGCCATGTACCTTGCCCCCTCGGTCCCGATCTTGCCTATTATATGGAGGATAAGGTCCTTACCACAGACCCACTTGGGAAACCTTCCATAAAGGGTGACCTTCATAGCCTCAGGTACCCTGAGCCATATCTCCCCTGTGGCCCAGGCCGCAGCTAAGTCCGTGCTTCCCACCCCCGTAGAAAAGGCCCCAAGGGCCCCATAGGTGCATGTATGGCTGTCAGCGCCGATGATCAAATCCGAAGGCTTTACCAGACCAAGTTCTGGCAGAAGGGCATGTTCTACACCCATCCGTCCTACTTCGTAGTAGTGGACTATCCCCTGTTCCTTGGCAAACTGACGCATGACCTTACACTGCTCAGCGGATTGTAAGTCCTTATTGGGGGTAAAGTGATCTGGAACCAGGACCACCTTCGAAGGGTCAAATACCTTAGATGCCCCCATCTCGCGGAAGGCTTTAATGGCCAAGGGAGCCGTTATATCATTGGCAAGGGTTAAGTCCACCTTACAGATCACGATCTCTCCGGGTTCGAGGTAGTCCCTTCCGGCATGCCTTGCAAGGATCTTGGCCGTATGCGTCATCCCCACCTTACACACCTCCGAGTTTTCTCTTTTTGAGGTACTCCAATTTGTTCAAGGCGTTTACGAAGGCCTTCGCACTTGCGACAAGTATATCCGTGTCTGCTCCTTGTCCAATGGCCGTAACGCCGTCCTCTTCTATCCTCACCCTCACTTCCCCTTGGGCATCGGTCCCACCTGTAATGGAGGCCACGCTGTAATCCAGTAAGTTGCCTTTGAAGCCGGTGATCTTGGTAATGGTCTTATAGACTGCGTCCACAGGACCTATCCCAAAACCGGCTTCCATTACCACCTTTCCGTCTATCTCCATCTGTACAGTAGCCGTTGGGATGGACACCGTACCGCTGTGAACGCTTAAGTTCAAAAGTTTATACTTATCAGGAACCCTGAAGAGTTCCTCTTCCACCAGGGCTATAAGGTCCTCATCGTATATGACCTTCTTCTGATCCGCCATCTTCTTGAAACGCTGAAAGACCACGTCGAGCTCCGGTTGGCTGAGGTCATATCCCAAGGCCTTGAGCCTTGCCCTTAGGGCATGGCGTCCTGAATGTTTGCCTAAGACGATGTGACTTGTTGGAATCCCCACGCTCTCAGGGGTCATGATCTCATAGGTAAGCTTTTCCTTAAGCACCCCATCCTGATGTATGCCAGATTCATGGGCAAAGGCATTAGCCCCGACAATGGCCTTATTGGGTTGAACAGGAATGCCCGTTATCGAAGAGACTAGCCGACTGGTAGGGTATAGCTCGTGGGTGTTCACCCCAGTGTAAAACGGTAGGAGGTCACGCCTCACCTTGAGGATCATTACGATCTCCTCAAGGGCAGCGTTGCCTGCGCGTTCTCCTATGCCGTTTATGGTACATTCCACCTGTCTTGCTCCGTTCAATATGGCCGCAATGGAGTTTGCCACTGCCAAGCCGAGGTCGTTATGGCAATGGACGCTGATAACAGCTTTGTCGACATTTGGGACGCGCTCCTTTATGGTCCTTATGAGCCTACCGAACTCCTCAGGGACCGAATAACCCACAGTGTCGGGGATGTTGATGGTAGTGGCCCCTGCCTCAATGGCGGTCTCAATGACCTTTAGAAGGTATTCGAGGTTGCTCCTTGTAGCATCTTCGGGCGAAAACTCTACGTCTTCGGTGTATTTTTTGGCGTAACTCACCGCCTCCTTTACACGAGTGAGTACTTCTTCCTTTGTCATCCTCAACTTGTACTTCAAGTGTATGTCGCTTGTGGCTATAAAGGTGTGGATCCTCGGCTTTTGGGCACCTTTTATTGCTTCCCAGGCCCGGTCTATGTCCTCCTTGTTTGCCCTGGCCAAGGCACATATGATGGGCCCCTTTACCTCTTCGGCTATGGCCCGGACGGCTTCGAACTCCCCTTCTGAGGACATGGGAAAGCCTGCCTCGATCACGTCAACGCCTAGCTTCGCCAACTGCTTGGCCACCCTTAACTTTTCCTCGGTCTTCATCGAGGCACCGGGGGATTGTTCGCCATCGCGTAACGTAGTGTCAAAGATGATGATCTTTTCTGCCATCATCGGCCTCCTTGATATTGTTATAATTTAAGCAAAAAACGCCAAAGAGAAAAACAGGGGTAAAAAAATGAGAAGGCTCTTTGTCCCACCTGAGGAAATAGGTCCCAAGATCAAACTCAAAACGAAAGACCTGAAGTACCTCCTCCGGGTGTTGAGGCTTGAGACAGGAGATCTCGTAGAGGTGTTCGATGGAAAGGGCAACCGCTACAAGACGAGGATCGTACAATACGAAGACGGTTATTTCTTACAGGTCCTCGAAGAATTAGAACCAGAGACCCAAAAAAGCCCCCGGATATGTTTGGGTCAGGGACTGTTGAAGGGCGAGAAGATGAAATGGGTCATCCAAAAGGCCACAGAACTTGGGGCAGAGATGATCGTACCGGTAAAGACCAGTAGGTCCATTCCCCTTCTAGAGGAGCAGGAAGCTAAAAGCAAGGTCGATAGATGGAGGAAGATAGCCCAAGAGGCTGCAAAGCAGTCAAACCGCTCAACCGTCCCCCAGATACTTGAACCCATGGACCTAGAGGACTTCCTCGAGCTGGCAGAAGGGACCAAATTGGCCTTCTGGGAAAGGGCAAAGACAGGGTTCAAAGAGGCCATAAAAGATATAAAACCCGCAGATACCATCACCCTCCTTATAGGCCCCGAAGGGGGCTTCTCCGACAAAGAAGCCTCAAAGATAACCCAAAGCGGCTTCACCCTCTGTCACCTAGGCGAACGCATCCTCAGGGCAGAAACAGCCACCCTTGCAGCCATGACCATAACCCAATACCTATACGGAGACATAGGATAAAAACACTCCCTTGACACCACGAGAAAATACCTCTATCATAAAATACGGAAAAAAGTTACCGTTTTCCGTAAGAGGGGAGGGCTGGAGGATGGTTGGTGGGGTGAAGGGTTTTGATGAGCGTAGGTTCAGGATCTCTTCTGGTTGTGGGGTAGTGGGTGTTATTGACCGAGAGGGGAGGCCGTTTTCGGGGGAATTAGTGGTTTCCTCTTTGTGTGTCCTTTCGGAGAGGGGGAATGGTCTTGGCAGTGGTTTTGCTGGCTACGGCATATATCCTGATCTCAAGGACTGTTTTTGTTTTCACGTGATGTATTACGGTACTGAGGTCAAAGAATTGCTCGAAGGGTATCTAAGGGAGCATTTCGAGATGGTTTTCTTTGAGCCCATTCCCACCAAGGAGGTAAAGGGCTTAGGGCCTTTGCCCCTTTTGTGGCGGTACTTTCTCAAGTGTAAAGAGGACCAAGGTTCAGAAGAGGAGGAGATACTGAGACACGTGATGTTCATAAACAGGAGGTTCCGAAAGGCGTGTGTTTTTTCTTCGGGAAAGAACATGGGGGTCTTCAAGGGTGTTGGGGAGCCTGAGGCCATAGCTGAGTTTTACAGGATACCCGATTACCAAGGATACATATGGATAGGACATACACGTTTCCCAACCAATACCCCAGGTTGGTGGGGAGGTGCCCATCCTTTTAACGTTTTGGACTTGGCGGTTGTCCACAACGGTGAGCTCTCCTCCTATGGTACCAATAGGCGCTACCTGGAATCCTGGGGGTATCAATGTACGCTTTTGACCGATACTGAAGTAATCGCTTACCTATTCGACTTACTTTACAGGAAGCACAAGTTGGACCTAGACCTGGTGGTTAAGGTGCTTTCGCCTCCTTTTTGGTTCCAAATCCAAGAGGCGGAAAATGGGGAGAAAGAGCTGTTAAGGAGTTTAAGGATCATATATGGAGGCGCGCTCTTAAACGGGCCTTTTTCGGTAATTGTCGCTAGTTCCAACTGGATAGTGGGGCTTAACGACAGGATGAAGCTTCGGCCCTTGGTAGCTGCAAAAAGCGGGGATTTTCTCTATTTGGCCTCAGAAGAGGCGGCGATCAGGGCCATATGTCCAACTCCGGAAGAGGTCTGGAGGCCAGGGGCATTTGAGCCTGTAATAGGGAGGGTAAAGGATGGTCAGACGTAGGAGACGCCCTGAGTTTTACGTAATCCGAGATTACAAAAGGTGTAACGAATGTAGGGCATGTGAGAGACTGTGTGCGTATGCTGTACATGTCTACGACAAAAAGACCCGTAGGTTGGAGGCCGAAGAACTCAAATGTGTGGGATGTCATTTCTGTGAGGAACATTGCCCCCAAGGGGCTATTCGGATAGAGCGCGCTTTATCCACTTTTAGTGAGGGGCGTTGGTCCACATATGACCTTTTCAATATATACAAGCAGGCGGAAACTGGAAGAGTGCTACTTACCAGTACGGGCTCCAATCGTCCCTACAGGGATTATTTTTCGCACATGGTCCTCAACGCAGCACAGGTCACCAATCCTTCCATCGACCCTTTGAGGGAGCCGGTGGAGATAAAGACCTTCATAGGCAAAAGGCCGACCCGTCTCCTCTATGAACGGGAGGGGCAAACCTTCAGGTTGAGGGTTTCTCTAGGTCCACTTTTGGAGATCGAGTCACCTATCATGTTTGCGGCCATGAGCTACGGTGCCTTGTCCCTTAATGCATGTAAGGCCTTGGCCATGGCGGCTTGTGAATTCGGTACCTGTTGGAATACAGGAGAGGGAGGGCTTCATGAGGAATTGCGCCCATATGCCCATAGGGCGATAGTTCAAGTGGCTTCGGGACGATTCGGCGTAAACAGAGAGTATCTGGAGGCAGGTTGCGCCATAGAGATCAAGATAGGCCAAGGGGCAAAACCCGGCATAGGAGGACACCTACCTGGGGAAAAGGTCACAGAAGAAATAGCGGCCACACGTATGATACCGCCAAGTACAGATGCGCTCAGTCCAGCCCCTCACCATGATATCTACTCCATAGAGGACCTGAAGCAACTTATCTACGCCCTTAAAGAAGCTACCGATTACAGTAAACCAGTAGGGGTCAAAATCGCTGCGGTTCACAACGTTGCGGCCATAGCCTCGGGTATAGTGAGGGCAGGCGCTGATTTTTTGGTCATCGACGGCCTCCATGGCGGGACCGGGGCGGCCCCTACCATGATAAGGGACAATATGGGTATCCCCGTGGAAATCGCGATAGCCGTTGTAGACCAAAGGTTGAGGGATGAAGGGATAAGGGAGGAGGTAAGCCTTATAGCCTCAGGGGGTTTCAGGAACTCAGGGGATGTGGTCAAGGCCATTGCCCTGGGAGCTGATGCCGTCTACATAGGGACTGCGGCACTTTTGGCTTTGGGATGTCACCTATGTCGAAGTTGTCACCTAGGGAAGTGTAATTGGGGGATAGCCACCCAAGATCCTCAACTTTCAAAGAGGTTAAACCCCGAAGAGGGGGCCCAAAGGGCATATAACCTCTTACAAGCTTGGTCTCTCGAAATAAAGGAAATGCTCGGGGCAATGGGGATAAACGCGATAGAGTCCCTCAAGGGCAATAGAGAACAATTGCGCGCAGTCGGTCTCAACGAAAAGGAACTTAAGTTATTGGGTATAAAACACGCAGGAGAACCTTGGTGAAGGGAGATGGAGATGCGCGCCTGCACCATAGTTGACGTAACAGGACTTTCATATCGGACCTTGAACGCCCTTTTAAGACATTTAGTCCAAAAGGGGGTAAGGGAGGTGATACTTAAAAATGTTTTGGGGCATAGGTTTATCGGAGCTGGCCTAAAGGCAGAAGGGATTACGATCCATGTAGAAGGGACCCCGGGCAACGACTTGGGGGCTTTCATGGACGGGCCGACTTTGCTGGTATACGGGAATGCCCAAGACTGTGTCGCCAATACCATGGATGCAGGCGAAATAGTTATCTACGGGGATGCGGGGGACCTTTTGGGGTACAGCATGCGTGGAGGAAGGGTTTTCGTAATGGGAGACGTCGGATATAGAGTCGGCATCCACATGAAGGCTTGGGGCAGCCAAATGCCCGTAATCGTCATCGGCGGAAAGGCCTATGATTTCTTAGGTGAGTACATGGCCGGAGGGACAATAATAATACTGGGACTGAAGGGCGAGACCCTAAGGGGTAGCTTCATCGGTACAGGCATGCACGGGGGGACTATTTACATACGGGGAGAAGTTGATAAACGCGCCTTGGCAAAAGAAGTCGAGGTGATGCCCTTAAAGGACGAAGACGTTTCCCTTTTGAAGAAACATATATACGACTTCTGTCAGTACTTCTCCTTCGACTTCCAGAAGATCATGAAAAGCGAATTTACAAAGTTAAAGCCCAAAGATATTCGTCCCTACGCTAGACTGTACTCCTACTGAAGGAAATTGTTGTAACAAAACTGTAACATTGCTGGTTTATATCTTAATAAAGCAAAGGCTAATAGGAGGTAAGATATGAGGAAATGGGTGATCTTATTAACTCTAATGTCCAATACTGGCTTAGCTTTAGCCGGTGATCCGAGTGGTATTGAGACGTTACGTCATAATCCTGGTTTGCCTGTAGATTACATCTGGGTGCTTGTGTGCGCTTTTTTAGTCATGTTTATGCAGGCTGGTTTTGCCATGTTAGAAGCTGGTTTTTGCCGTTCGAAGAATGTGGCGAACTTAATTGCCAAAAATCTTATCGATTATGTCCTGGCTTCCTTGGTGTTCTTTGTGTTCGGTTACGCCTTGATGGTAGGAAATGACTGGAAAGGGATATTGGGGAGGTCAGGGTGGATGATGTTGGGTGATGCATACGACGTCGGTAAGTATTTACAGCTCTTTTGGATGACGGTGTTCTGTGGGACAGCGGCCACTATAGTCTCAGGGGCAGTAGCTGAGCGGCTTAAGTTCGGGGCTTATCTCCTATACACCCTGATCGTAAGCTCCTTGATTTACCCTATATGTGGCCATTGGATTTGGGGAGGCGGCTGGTTGGCGAAGCTGCCCTTTGGGGTTGGGGCGGTTGACTTTGCTGGAAGTGGGGTGGTCCATGCCCTTGGAGGGTTAGTGGGGTTGGCGGGTGCTTACGTCCTTGGACCACGGTATGGTAAATACAGAAATGGGGCCCCTCAGGCCATTCCAGGACATAGCCTAGCCTTAGCAGGTCTTGGGGTATTTATCCTTTGGTTCGGGTGGTTTGGGTTTAACGCAGGCAGTACCTATACAGCGCAACACCTCAGGATATCCGTCATAGCGGTCAACACTAACCTGGCAGCGGCAGCGGGAGGCCTTTCGGCCCTGTTAGCGTGTCTCTTTAAGACAAGGCGATGGGACGTGGGCCTTGGCTTAAACGGGGTGATCTCAGGGCTTGTGGCCATTACAGCTCCATGTGCCTGGGTTGAGGGATGGGCTTCGGTGTTGATTGGAGCGGTTGCCGGTGTCTTGATGTATCAAAGTGTGAGGTGGCTTGAAGAAAGGGGGATCGATGACCCCGTAGGTGCGGTGAGCGTGCATGGGATCTGTGGCCTATGGGGGATTTTGAGCGTAGGTATCTTCGCTGATGGTACATACGGGCTATATTCCTGTGACCCACCTTTCGTGAAAGGGTTGTTATATGGAGGAGGTTTTGGCCAGCTTATAAGCCAATCCGTATACGCAGTGGTGCTCTTTATATGGGCATTGGGCACAGGGCTGTTGATGTTCAAATTGATGGACAGGGCCTTCGGTATAAGGGTTAACCCCGAGGTCGAGATCAAAGGTCTCGATGTATCCGAGCACCATATATCTGCTTATCCAGAGTTTTCCACAAAAGGTATCCTTTAAGGTAAAGCCGAAAGGAGGTTTAGGGATGAAAAAGATCGAAGCAATAATTCGACCAGAAAGACTAGAGGCAGTTAAAGAGGCTTTAAAAGCGACTCCCGGTTACTGCGGGATGAGCGTTACCGCCATACAAGGCCATGGTAGACAAGGTGGAATCGTCGAACAATTCCGGGGTCGTGAATTCAAGGTGGAAATGTTACCCAAGGTAAAGGTGGAGATAGTATGTTCAGACGAGCACCTAGAGGGATTGGTCAGTACCATCCTTTCAGTGGCAAAGACAGGGGAGATCGGTGACGGGAAGATATTCATATACGAAGTCCTTGATGCCCTGAGGATCCGCACTGGTGAAAGGGGAAAAGGAGCCCTTTGAACAAAGGTAAGGGGGAGCGTATGGGAACGGTAGCGATATTCGTCCACGACCCAAAAGAGGGTGGAGGGAATATACGTAGTTTGCTTCTCAAGAAGGGGTTTACGGTGAGGGAGTTTCACCTTTACAAAGGGGAAAGACCACAAGAAGCCTATAGATGCGACGCCCTTGTACTTATGGGAGGACCTATGAGCGTAAAGGAGGAAGATAGGTACCCCTTCTTAAAGACAGAGAAACTGTTCCTCGAGAAGTGGCTTAAATCAGGAAGACCCTTACTCGGAATTTGTCTCGGTGCCCAACTTATAGCCGATGTCCTCGGAGGAAGAGTCTACAAAGGACCCGTTCCAGAAATAGGTTGGAGCGAGGTGCGTTTGACCCTACAGGGCATGCAAGACCCTGTTTTCTCCAAATTCCCCTCGGCCATGTTGGTGTTTCAGTGGCATGAGGAAACCTTCGACCTTCCCGCCGGGGCGGTTCTACTTGCCAGTTCGCCGTTGTATCCTAACCAAGCCTATAGAATAGGCAAAACGGTTTACGGAGTCCAGTTCCACTTGGAAGTTACCTTTGAAATGGTAAAAGATTGGCTTAAAGAAGAGGACTTTCCCACCAATATCAAACAAGAGATCCTTAAGCAGTCCCTTTCGAACCTTCGAACCTTGAAGTCATATTGTGAGACACTAGTAGATCTCTTTAACGATGGGTTTAAATTGCAGCATACGAAAAGTCCTTCAAGGTAAGGAGAAGTGAAAAAGCTTAGAATAGGATTAGCGCAGGCAAATATGGCTGTTGGAGATTTTAATGGGAATTATGAAAAAGTAAAGGAGTTCATAGATGAAGCAGAAAGGTACTCTGTTGATTTAATTTGCTTTCCAGAACTAACGCTAACAGGATATCCTCCTGAAGACCTCTTGTTAAGACGTGATTTTATAGACGACAACCTAGCTGTCCTCAATGAGGTAGTCGCTTTTACTAGAGGAAGAAACATTGTAGTTGCCATAGGCTATGTCGATGTAGGAGATGGTCTTTATAATGCCTTAGCGGTCATCTATGATGGTGAAATTAAAGGGGTTTATCATAAAGTGTCTCTTCCAAATTATGGGGTATTTGACGAAAAGCGGTATTTTTCCCAGGGTAAACGCCTAAACATTTTTGCCATACGGGGAACGAAGGTGGGTTTTAGCATCTGTGAGGATATATGGGATCCCTATGGTCCTGTTCCAAGGCAGGTGCTTGCGGGCGTAGACCTTTTGGTAAATGTGAGCGCTTCGCCGTATCACATCTCAAAAATACGTTTAAGGGAAGAAATGTTAAGGGTAAGGGCTCGTGATTTCAGGGTGCCGGTGGTCTATGTGAACTTAATAGGGGGGCAAGATGAGCTTGTTTTCGATGGGTCAAGTGTAGTCTTTGATCCTAAAGGGAGAACAGTGGCTAGGGCCAAGAGTTTCGAAGAGGCCCTTCTTGTGGTGGATGTAGAGCCCAATATCATATACAAAGGATCATCACAAATTGGAGCTGCTAAAGGAAAGGTTCAAGAGGTGTCAATAGAAGGTCTTTCTATAGGTGAGAAACCGCCAATAACGCCTGTGATCTGTGAGCCTTTGCCCTTTCTAGAAGAGGTCTATCAGGCCCTTCTATTAGGGACCAAGGATTACGTGCGCAAGAACGGATTTAATAAGGTAGTTATTGGGTTGTCTGGAGGAATCGATTCGAGCCTTGTTGCCACAATAGCGGCTGATGCCTTGGGGCCAGAAAAGGTCGTGGGTGTGTTTATGCCCTCGCGTTATACTTCAGAAGAAAGTTCCCAAGCGGTAAAGCAACTTGCGGGGAACCTAGGTATAGAGCTATACATTATCCCCATAGAACCTGTGTTTAAATCCTACTTAGAATTATTGGGTGTATATCTTTCGAAGGCATCAAGCGGAGTTGCTGAAGAAAACCTCCAGGCACGCATCCGAGGTAACATCCTGATGGCCCTCTCTAATTCCTTTGGCTGGTTAGTGCTCACCACCGGCAATAAGAGCGAACTTGCCTGTGGATATGCTACCCTTTATGGGGATATGGCTGGTGGATTTGCGGTGATAAAGGACCTTCCTAAAACCTTGGTATACGAGCTTGCCCGTTGGAGGAACAAAAAGGCTGGGCGAGACTTGATCCCCCAAATCGTCCTCACCAGACCTCCTTCTGCAGAATTGAGGCCGGGGCAGAAGGACACAGATGATCTACCTCCCTATGAGGTATTGGACCCTATAATGGAACTTTATGTGGAAGAAGGCCTTTCAATAGAGGAAATTGTCAAAGAAGGGTTTGATAAAGGGTACGTAGAGAATGTGGTTCAAAGACTTAAAAACAGCGAATACAAACGCAGGCAAGCCCCTCCAGGTATTAAGGTCACCCCACGTGCTTTTGGCAAGGATTGGCGGATGCCTATTACGAACAGGTGGAGGCCTTTTGTAACAAAAATGTAACAAATAGAGGATATCCTTTTGTCAAAACGGGACAGGAGGTGTCAAGATGCAAAATCTGCCGGATTCCAAGGAATATGTGTTAGAAAAGGTGAGGGAACACCATGTGAAGTTCATCAAGTTGTGGTTCACTGACATACTGGGGTTCTTGAAAAGCTTCACCATCACCGCTGAAGAACTGCCAGAGGCGCTTGAAGAAGGGGTTGGCTTTGACGGTTCATCAGTAGAAGGGTTTGTAAGGATAGAGGAAAGCGACATGATCGCCATGCCAGACCCTTCTACCTTCTGCATCCTCCCTTGGCGTCCAAAGGAGTACGCAGTTGCTAGGATGTTTTGCGATATCTACAGGCCAGACGGCACACCTTTTGAAGGAGATCCAAGGTACGTACTCAAACGCAACCTGAAGAAGGCCGCGGATTTAGGGTTTACATATTACGTGGGCCCAGAACTGGAGTATTTCTATTTCAAATCCAACAACAATACTGAGTTTCTTGATATGGGAGGATATTTTGACGTTACCCCTTTGGATATGGCGGTAGATCTTAGGCGCCAAACTGTACTGATGCTGGAAGAAATGGGAATTGCAGTAGAATACAGCCACCATGAAGTTGCTTATAGTCAGCATGAAGTGGACATAAAATACAGTGATGCTTTGACTATGGCAGATAACGTTATGACCTATAAAGTAGTTGTTAAACAAGTGGCTTTGATGAACGGCGTATACGCGACATTTATGCCAAAGCCAGTGTTCGGGATAAATGGAAGTGGCATGCATACCCATCAATCGCTCTTTAAAGATGGGAAGAATGCCTTCTTCGATCCGCATGATCCTTATAACCTATCGGAGATAGGTAAGCGTTTTATAGCTGGCCTTCTCAAGCATGCAAGGGAGATAACGGCTATTACATGTCAATGGGTGAACTCGTACAAGAGGTTGGTTCCAGGTTATGAGGCTCCTGCTTATATCTCCTGGGGACGCAAGAACAGGTCAGCGTTGGTAAGGGTTCCTGAATATAAACCGGGGAAAGAACAAGCTACAAGGGCTGAATATCGTGCCCCTGATCCTGCCTGTAACCCTTATTTGGCTTTTGCGGTCATGTTGGCTGCAGGGCTCAAAGGGATAGAGGAAGGGTATGAACTCCCTCCTCCCGTTGAGGTAGACGTCTATAGGTTGACCGAAGAAGAACGGAAGTCCTTGGGCATAGAGACCTTACCAGCGAATCTCGGCGAGGCCCTCTACGAAATGGAAAGGAGCAAGCTGGTTTTAGAATGCCTTGGGGAACACGTCTTTTGGAGCTTTATCCGGAATAAAAAGGCCGAATGGGACGAATGGAGGGCTCAGGTCACAGAGTACGAAATCCGGAAGTATCTGCCCATACTTTAACGGTATAGGGAGGAGATGTTGCAAGGGATCTACATAGGCGATAAGGACAGTGTAAGGCTTCCTTACATACAGGGGCTCAAATGGGAGACCATAGGTCTCAAGGAGTGGGTTGAAGAAGGGGGATGGCCTATAAGGGGTGATGTGGTCCTTTTTTCGGCTCAAAGTCCTGGTGTCGCAAGGGAGGTGTTGAAGGGATTGAAGGAGTTCTTGCGTCCTCCTTCAATCCCTTGCCTCGCCTTGGTTTCCTCTTCGCTCTTGTCCCATGAATGGCTTTTTGAGCAAGTGAAGGATTTCCTCGTCGAGCCCTTTTCCCAGGAGGAACTCTGCTTAAGGCTGAAAAAGGCTATAAGAGAGGTCTACGGTTTGAAGGAAGAAGGACTCATAAAGAAAGGAGACATATGTGTTGACTTAAGGTCTCACACAGTGACCGTTAAGGGAAGGGTCATAGCGCTTAGTTTGAAAGAATACGAACTGTTACAGGTTCTCATCACCAATGCGGGTAAAACCTTCACCCGTGAGAACCTCCTTAATCGCATATGGGGATACGATTACTTCGGAGGTGAAAGAACCGTAGACGTCCACATCAGACGTCTAAGGGCCAAATTAGGCGAGGCAAGTTCCCATATCGAAACGGTACGCGGCATAGGATATAAGTTCAAAGATTAAGGCCTTTTTCGCCCTGGCCAACCGAGGATATCTAGAAGCTCTACCCCTCTATTTCCTCTCTTGACAAACTATCCCGTTTTCGTTTACATACCCCGAACAAAGGAAAAAGGTTACCTTTTTCAATATGGTGGTCCATGGTAGGTGAAGTTGAAAGGAAGATAATGGCTATCCTTAGGGTCTTAAAGGATGCGGATGGTCCCCTAGGGGCCCGTGCCATCTCGGAGAAATTGAAGGAGGAAGGGGTTTATTTGACCGAAAGGGCTGTGCGATATCACCTGAAGATCATGGACGAGAGGGGATGGACGGCGCTTGTAGGTCGACGAGATGGCAGGGTGGTGACCGAGTTGGGCCTTAGGGAACTTGAAAATGCCCGGGTTAGGGACAAGGTAGGGTATGTCCTTACCAAGATCGAAGCCTTGGCCTTTATGACCTCTTTTGACCTCGAAAAGGGCAAAGGCACAATTCCTGTAAACCTTTCCCTTGTTCCAGAGAAGAGGTTAGGGGATGTTTTAAAGGCCATGAAGTTGGCCTTTAAGGCCGGTCTATGTGTCAGCGAGAGGATAAAGCTGGTTTGGCCTGGTGAAAAAGTTGGGACTTTTCGCGTCCCTGAGGGGAAAGTGGGGGTGTTTACTGTTTGCAGCATAGTCATAAATGGGGTGCTACTTAAGGCTGGTGTGCCCATGGATTCCAAATTTGGCGGGATCCTCCAATTAAGTGGAGGAAAGGCCTTACGGTTTGTGGAGTTGATCCATTATGCGGGCTCTTCCCTTGATCCTTCAGAAGCCTTCATAAGGGCGTCGATGACTTCGGTGAGGGAGGCTGCAAAGACGGGAAATGGCAACGTCCTGGCCAATTTCCGGGAAATCCCAGCGGTATGTAAGCAGGTGGTGGAAGACTTGTTAGCTGGACTTAAGGGGGTCGGGATAGGAGGGGTGATAGCCTTAGGCAAAGTAGGCGAGGACGTATGTGAAGTGCCTGTCGAAAGGGGCAAGGTGGGGATGGTATTACTTGGAGGGCTCAACCCCATTGCTTGTGCCCACGAAATGGGGATTCCTACGGAGAACAAGGCTATGGCTATGGTCATGTCTTATGAAGAGATGGTCCCATTGGACGATTACCTTTCAAAAATAAATTGAGGAGGTGGAGACATGAACTTACACAGGCCAAACGCAAACGATGCAACTCAAACTGCAAATCGGTCTCGCAACGTTGCACCTAACTCTGGATTATGTTCGCGATGCATAGATGGCTGCACTGGGTTTTGTGAGGTCTTCAAAGCCTCATTTAGGGGGAGAGAGGTCATTTACCCGAGTCCTTTCGGCCTGATAACAGCAGGTGCTGATAAGGAGTATCCTGTTGATTACTCTCATTTGCAGATCCAAGGTTATGCATCAGGGGCAAAGGGGATTGAGGAGGCTGACCCAGATCATGCTATCTTTCCAGCTGTGGATACCACTACGTCCTATGGTTACCATTATAAAGTTGTGATGAAGCTTCCCATCTTTACAGGTGCCCTTGGTTCTACCGATATAGCGCGAAGAAACTGGGAGCATTTCGCAGTTGGAACTGCTATATCTGGCATAAGCATAGTCTGCGGTGAGAACGTCTGTGGTGTGGATCCTCAAGCGGAGTTTAAGAACGGCAAGGTCGTAGAATCCCCTGAGATGAGGAGGAGAGTAGAGCTTTACAAGAGGTGGCATGAAGGATACGGTGACATCCACGTGCAGTTAAACGTAGAAGACACGCGCATGGGTGTCGCCGAATACGTGATAGAAAAGCTAGGGGTTGAAACCATAGAACTTAAGTGGGGACAAGGAGCCAAGTGCATAGGAGGCGAGATAAAGGTGGAATCTTTGGAAAGGGCCCTTGAACTCCAGCGGCGCGGATATATAGTGACGCCAGATCCATCTCTACCAGCGAATCAGGAGGCTTTTCGCAAGGGGGCTTTGAAGGCCTTTGAAAGGCATTCGAGGCTTGGGTTCATAGAGGAAGAAGCCTTTTACAAGGAAGTGGAAAGGTTGAGGAGGCTGGGGGCAAAGCGTGTGACCTTGAAGACAGGAGCTTACAGCATGGTGGAGCTGGCAAAAGCCTTGAAGTGGGCTTCAAGGGCAAGGCTGGATCTCGTTACTATCGATGGAGCAGGTGGTGGCACGGGTATGAGCCCTTGGAGGATGATGAACGAATGGGGCATCCCTACTTTCTACCTCCAAGCACTTACCTACGAGTTCTGCCAGAAACTTGCCTCACGAGGGGAATGGGTTCCCGATATAGCTATCGCAGGTGGCTTCTCTACCGAAGACCACGTTTTCAAGGTGATCGCTATGGGTGCCCCGTGGGTCAAAGCCGTATGTATGGGAAGGGCCTTGATGATACCAGGAATGGTGGGTAAGAACATCGGCGAATGGCTAAAACAAGGTAAGCTTCCGAAAAACGTGGCAGAATACGGTAACACCGTAGAGGAGATCTTCGTATGCTATGAGACCCTTAGGGAAAAATACGGAGACCAAATAAAGGAGATACCCCTTGGGGCAATCGCCATCTACACCTTCTGCGACAAGATAAAAGTAGGACTCCAACAACTAATGGCAGGTTCCCGTAACTTCAAAATATCCACCATATCCCGCAAAGACCTAATGGCCCTTACACGAGAAGCTGCCGAAATATCAGGCATTCCCTACGTCATGGAGGCTCAGAGGGAAGAAGCAGAAAGGATCCTTGAAAGTTAAAGTTACTTGTTAAGTTTTTTGGCAAAAAGGGGAAGGCCTGTTAAAGTGGCTTTCCCCTTTTTGTTTCGGTATAAACTTAAAGGTGTGAGGGAGGTATTGGAAAAGTTGTATAGACCTATTGAGTTCGCCTTGAGGCGGGAAGGGAACTTGCGTCAGTTAAAGGGCCTTGAGCGGTTTTTCTTGGTGGGCACAGAGGAGCTTGAAAAGTTTGTGGAGGCTCGGGAATTGAAGGGGCTTATCGAAAGGCTAAGGGAGCTCTTTAGGGGTTTTGACCAAAAGGGGGATCAGGAGAAGAAGAGGGCCGTAGTTGAAGCAAAGGTTATCTTGGAGGAGATCGGTAACCGTTTGGGAGGGCAAGAGAAGGTCGACCTATGGAGGATTCCCTTAAGTGAGGTGAAAGGAGTAGGGCGTAAGACCTATGAACTCTTAAAACGGAAGGGGCTTTTCACAGTTGGGGATGCCTTGTGGAACCTACCCATACGTTATGAGGACAGGAGGGAATTGAAAAAGTTCTTTCAATTAGTCCCAGGAGAGTGGGCGACAGCAGTGGGAAAGGTCCTGGCTATAAACGAGGTCACCTATCCTAAAAGCAGGCGCAAGGTTCTAGAGGTGCTAATAGGAGACGATACGGGCTTTTTGACGGCTAAGTGGTTCCAAGGGTGGGACTATCTTAAAAAGGTCCTTAAGATAGGCACAAAGGTGGTCTTTTCGGGGGAGATAAAGGGCTTTGGGGATCAGAAAGAAGTCTTACATCCTGACCTTGAAGTGCTAGATGAGGAGGGTGATCTGAGCATCCATTTCGGGAGGATAGTCCCAGTTTATCCTTCTTCTGAAGGCCTAAAGCAGAAGAGGATGCGCTCTATAATGTACGAAGTGGTTTCACGATTTGCGCACAAGGTAAGGAGTGCGGTTCCTTTCGAAGTGGAATTGAGATGTGGTCTTTTGCCCTTGGACAAGGCCTTACAGGAGGTCCATTTCCCTTCAGATCCAAAGCAATTGGAGAACCTAAGGCGTGGGGTGTCACCTTATCATCAACGGCTTGCCTTTGAGGAGCTTTTCTTGCTGGAGTTGGCATTGGCCTTAAAAAGGCAAGAGGTCAAAAGGGCCAAAGGGATATCCATGCGCATAGAAGGCGTAGAGATGCTAGACGAATTCATAAAAGGCCTCCCTTTCACATTGACTGAGGCCCAACGGCGGGTCCTTGAGGAGATCAAACAAGACCTTTCGAAGCCATATCCTATGTATCGATTGTTGCAAGGCGATGTAGGTAGCGGTAAAACCGTGGTGGCCCTGGCAGCTTCGGTCATTTGTATAGCCAATGGTTACCAAGTAGCCATGATGGCTCCTACGGAGATATTGGCCGAACAACATTTCCAGACCGCTAAGGAGTTTCTGTCACCTCTGGGGGTAAAGGTGGCGATTTTGACCTCGCGTATAAGGGGAGTGGAAAGGAATGTGTTGCTTGGAGATATAGCCCTAGGGGAAGTAGGGGTTATAGTTGGAACCCATGCCCTTATACAGGAAGAGGTGCGTTTTAAGAAACTCGGACTCGTCATTGTGGATGAACAGCATAGGTTTGGGGTGCTACAGAGGGCCAAGTTGTATCAGAAAGGGGAGATGCCGCATTTACTTGTCATGACGGCTACCCCTATACCGAGAACCTTAGCCATGACCCTTTATGGAGATATGGAGGTTTCGATAATAGACCAAATGCCTCCCCATAAGGCCTCGATTGAGACCCTATTGTTCTGGGAGGAAGAGGCAGAGAAGGCCTATGAGATATTAGCCAAAGAGGTCCGAAAAGGGCGCCAAGCCTATGTTATCTACCCCTTGATAGAGGAATCCGAGCAACTTGACCTTAAAAACGCAAAAGAGGGGGCTAGGAACCTTTCTAAGAGATACCCTGAATTCAAAGTGGCCCTTATACATGGACGCATGCGCCAAGAAGAAAAAAACAGGATAATGGAGTCCTTCAGGAGGGGAGAGATACAGGTCTTGGTATCCACTACCATTGTAGAAGTAGGTATAGACGTACCGAACGCCACTGTGATCCTTGTCGAAGAGGCCCAAAGGTTCGGACTCGCACAGTTACACCAATTGAGAGGTAGGGTGGGGAGGGGGGCTTATAGTTCCTATTGCTTACTTGTGGCAAGGGGGAATTTAACAGAAGAGGCCAAAAGGAGGCTTAAGGTGATGGAGGAAACTAACGACGGCTTCCGTATAGCAGAAGAGGACCTCGCCATAAGGGGACCAGGGGACATTATGGGCATAAGACAGTGGGGACAGATGAAGTTCAAAGTAGCAGAACTACCGAGGGACTTGAGGCTTTTACTTTTGGCAAGAAGGGAGGCCTTTAGGCTGATAAAGGAGGATCCCACCCTTGATTCCCCTCATTACAGGCAGCTAAAAGAACTGGTCATGCAAAAATGGGGTGAGAAATTGGATTTAGCAACCATAGGTTGATAGGGTCTGAAGTTTGTGATATCTTTCTCAAAAACCATTAGAAGGGAGGATTAGCATGGCGTATCAAAACATCATTTATGAGGTCAAAGATGAAGTAGCACGGATTGTGATCAATCGTCCTCCGTACAATGTGTTGGATATCCCTACCATGAGGGAGATGGTGGAGGCCTTAAGGGATGTCAAAGCCAAGGAAGGAACTCTTAAGGCCCTCTTGATAACTGCTTCGGGTGATAAGGCCTTTTGTGCCGGTGTGGACGTCAAGGACCATATGGGGGACAAAATGGAGGAGATGCTTGAGGTGTTCCACGCTATTTTCAGGGTGATGGCTACTTTGGAGATACCGACTGTTGCTGCTGTAAGGGGGCATGTGTTGGGTGGGGGATGTGAGGTTATGATGTTCTGTGACATGGTCATAGCCAGTGAGTCAGCTAAAATAGGCCAACCGGAGATAAAGGTTGGAGTTTATCCACCTGTAGCTGCCGCTTATCTGCCTAGGATAATAGGGATGAAGAAAGCAATGGAGCTTATCCTTACAGGTGATACCATTTCTGCACAGGAGGCGGAAAGGATTGGCTTAGTCAACCTTGTGGTCCCCGATGACAAGTTCGAGGAAGAGGTGGAGCGTTTTTTGAAGAGGCTTACTGAGAAAAGCTCGGTGGTCCTCAGGATGACAAAACGTGCCATTATGGCTGGTATGTCTGGGGATTTCGAGACAGGGCTACAAAACTCCGAGTTCATCTATAAGAACGCCCTTATGAAGACCGAAGATGCCAATGAAGGTCTCCAGGCCTTCTTGGAGAAGAGGCAGCCGCAATGGAAGGGAAGGTAGTTGCTGGTATAGATGTGGGCTCCCTCACGACCAAGGCCGTCATCTACGACCAACAAAAGGGCATAAGAGGTTATGCGATCTTGCTTACTGGAGGTTCGGGATATGAGGCTGCAGTATCCTCTTTCGATCAGGTCTTGAGGTTTTGTAAGTTGAAAAGGGAGGACGTGGCCTCAGTGGTTGCCACTGGTTGTGGGCGGGGCCTTGTCGACTTTGCCTCAAAGAAGGTTACAGAAATCACCTGCTTGGCTAAAGGGGTGAACTACCTTTTCCCTCAAGCTCGCACAGTGATAGATATAGGTGGTCAAGATACTAAGGTCTTAAAGATAAACGGAAACGGCAGGGTGTTGGAATTTGATATGAACGACAAGTGCGCGGCTGGTACAGGACGTTTTCTGGAAGTAATGGCCAAGGCCTTAGGGGTAGAACTCGACAAAATGGGGGAGAGGTCCCTCAAGGCCAATAAAGGTATTTCTATATCGAGTATTTGCACGGTCTTTGCCGAAAGCGAGGTGATATCGCTGGTAGCACAAGGCGAGACAGTAGAGGAGATCCTTCATGCAGTTCACAAGGCAGTGGCTAAGAGGACTGCGGCCCTTTTAGAAAGGATCGGTGGGCCTGTACCTGAGGTTGTCATGGCCGGAGGGGTGGCTAAAAACGTGGGCGTGGTTAAGGCCCTTGAAGATGAACTAGGCCTTCCCTTGATGGTCTACCATGAGCCGCAGATAGTTTGTGCCCTTGGTGCAGCCCTTATCGCCCTAGCGGAGTAAGAAGGTGGTCTTTCAGAAGCTTGTTCACGGACTTGAGAAGACTAGAAAAGGCCTTATCGACAGGCTAAGGGCGATATTACGTCCTGAAGAACCCATACGCGAGGAGACGTGGCTGGAATTAGAAGAGATCCTGATCGAAGCAGACTTAGGTATCAAGACTACGAGCGAAATCATAACCCAGGCCAGGAGTATCTGCCAAAAAAGAAGGATTGGGGATCAGGAAGGGATTTACGCGGTGATAAAGGAGATAGTCCTCGAATTACTTAAGCCATGTGCTAGTCCTTTTCGTTTGAAAGATGGAAAAGTCCCTACTGTGGTTTTGGCTTTGGGTGTCAACGGGGTAGGGAAGACCACTACCTTAGGTAAGATAGCCCATCGATTTGTCTCACAGGGGAAAAAGGTCATGATAGCCGCAGCTGATACCTTTAGAGCTGCTGCTATAGAGCAATTGGAGTTAATAGCGCATAAGGCTGGGGCTGTCCTTATAAAACACAAAGAGGGAGCAGATCCTGCGGCGGTGGCCTTTGATGCCTTAACCTCGGCGAAGGCTAGGGGTTTTGACCTTCTTCTTATCGATACCGCTGGAAGGCTTCATACAAAAGGAGGCCTTTTGGAAGAGTTGAAAAAGGTAAAAAGGGTCCTTAGAAAGCTTGACCCTGAAGCTCCGGATGAAACCCTTTTGGTGCTTGACGCTACTACCGGGCAGAACGCCCTCGTTCAAGCTCGGACCTTTCAAGAGGCCCTAGGTGTTACGGGTATAGCCTTGGTTAAATTGGACGGTACAGCCAAGGGGGGGATAATAGTTGCCGTTGCAAAGGAGTTGGGTATACCCATAAGGTATATAGGGATAGGTGAGGACCTTGATGACCTTGAGGAATTTGTCCCAGAGGTCTTCGTAGATGCCCTTTTCACTAAAAACCAAGTTTACTGAACGGATACCGATACTCCATGGGTAAGGACGAAAAAGGGACAAAGAAGATAGTGGCCCAAAACCGTAGGGCCTATAGGGATTACTGGATCGAGGAGACTTTGGAGGCAGGCATTGTCTTACAGGGGTCAGAGGTAAAGGCCTTAAGGGAAGGCAGGGTGAACATCCAGGACGGTTATGCCCAGGTAGAAGGAGGCGAGGTTTTCCTTTTGAACGTCCACATAAGCCCTTATGCCCATGGCAATTACTTTAACCATGATCCCTTGAGGCCAAGGAAGCTCTTGCTTCACAAACGCGAGATAAAGCGGCTGATAGGTAAGGTCCAACAGAGGGGTTATACCCTCATACCCTTGAGTATATATTTCACAAGGGGTAAGGCAAAGGTAGAACTTGCCTTAGCCAAGGGCAAAAAGCTTTATGATAGGCGAGAGGAGTTAAAGAGGAAAATAATGGAAAAGGAATTCGAAAGGGGATATAGGAGGAGTTAAGTCCTTTCTTGAAAGGTCCTTAAAGGGAGGCTAAACTTAAATTAGCAAAAGGGGGCGAATGGGTTTCGACGGGGGTAGGGAGAAAGGGAAGCGCATGCCGAGGTCCCACTCCTCGTTAAACAGTGGGGCAAACACAAGTGCCGACTCGTATGAGTACGCTTTGGCCGCTTAATTGATCGGCCAACGTCCTGCGGGATTTGCCCGTAGGTCCCGTTAGGGCGTCAGAGAATACGGGCTTGGTCCTTGCTAAGGCTCATAGGCAAGGACGACGCCTTTATGAGCTAGTCCTTATGGTTTCCTGCCTGTGGGGACCATAGGGGCGAAAGTTAAACACAGGCTAAGCATGTAGGGCTTCCTTTCAAACTACTCTCGGACGCGGGTTCGATTCCCGCCGCCTCCACCAATTTTATAAGTTGTTCCTTAAGCCAATCCAAATCATTCACTCTTTAGTGGTCCCACCGTTTGAATCTTAGCGGTGGTAATTTTTGCCTTTTGGGGAGGAGCTGATCTTGGAAAAGATGGGGCGAGAAAAAAACTCCTATCTGTTGAGGAAACTAAGATTCAAGCTTAGGGGTTCTATGGAAAGGAAGGTGCTGGTTTAGTTTTTCCTGTTTTTAGTCGGTTTTTTTCAATCCTTGTAGTTTTTGAACGGGTTTCACTATAAATAAAAAAACCACGATTGAAACGGTCAGAAAACTCAAAGCGGCATTGATGAATTTACCAATGTTCACAGGGCTGAGCTTAACCGAAGAAAAATCAGGAGTTTTCTCATGATTAAATCTCTAAACTCTTTAAGCATGGCTATACCTCCTTTTCTGTGCTTGTTCATATAAAAATAGCATAATTGTGAAAGTAATCAAGTTTCAGATTAGGCCTAGCAGTGAATTTTATATGGATCCAAGGACATACATCCCTAAGTCCATATAAGCTCGAGTGGTTTTTCATTTGTCAGGAAAAACAAAATTTATTTTTATCTGTTACAGGAGGTTAGAGAAGAGTATGGTTTTGTGTTCATGACAGTGATAATCTAACAAGGAAAGATGGTCATGGAGTGTTAAGATGGATGGAAGAAGAAGGTCTTACACATGTGTAGTATGCGGGAGGACTTTTTCCAGGGGGGGAAGTGATTCCAAATGAGGCTGTAAGAGAAGAAGTAGCAAGGGAGATTGCCAGAGACTATCCGAACTGGACTGCGGAAGGTTTTATATGTAAGTCTGACCTAACGAAATACCAAGTGAGGTACTTCCATTCTTTGATTGAATCGGAAAAAGGGGAGATCACTGCCCTTGAGAAAGAGGTATTACGTAGCATTCAAGAGCATGAAGTACTTGCCAAAAACATCCAAGCGGAATTCGAACAAAATAGGTCATTTGGTCAAAAATTAGCAGATCGAATCGCTGCCTTTGGTGGAAGTTGGACCTTTCTCATATGCTTCGGTGCTTTTATAGCCCTTTGGATCGGAATGAACTCAATTGTTTTGATTTGGCACCCCCCTGACCCTTATCCCTTTATCCTATTAAACCTTATATTGTCATGCCTAGCAGCAATTCAGGCTCCTATCATAATGATGAGTCAAAAACGTCAAGAGGAAAAGGATCGCCTTCGTTCACAACATGACTACCAGATAAACCTCAAGGCCGAGCTTGAGATAAGGCATCTTCATGAGAAGATCGATCATCTTCTATCGCACCAATGGGATCGTTTAGCTCAAATTCAACAAATACAGCTAGATATGTTATCTGAAATCATCAACAGCAAGAAATGAATTCACATATCAACCTGCTGACTTTCATGCGGTGAAAAAGGCTATTATTTCTGCTCAAAAACTAAGAAACGTTATAGATTTTTTCGACAGGCTTGTGGGAAGCCTTGAGCCTCTTAGACGTGAGCTTTTGTTCTTTTGGGAGGACGGGCTTAAGTTAGGGGCTACTGATGGTTGCCTTTTCGCCCATTTGTCTTTGCCTTGGTTTGATTTCAATCCAAAAAGGATAGCGCTGGCAGTTCCTCTTGATCCTCTCAAGGGGTTCTTAAAGGAACTTAAAGGCAGTATAGAGGTAGAGATAGGTGAGGTTTTGAGACTAAAGGCTGAGAAGAACTCCTTAGAAATCCGGGCGCGTAAAAAACCAAGAATATCTCCCTGGCCTAAAGGGGTAACGTTAGGAGAGGTTTCTTCAGCAAAACTGAGGTCGGCTTTGGATTTCCCCAGCGTACATCTGACAGATGCCGATACGGTAAGACTTGTAGCATCGGGAGGGATTCTCTATGTAATGGGGCATTCTGAAGGTGTAACAGGAGTTTCCAAATGGCAATGGGGTTTGGATATGTCTTTTCAGTTGATAATCCCTTATGCAAGTGCAAGGCACTTAGTAAAATGTCTCGAAATGGTAAAAAAGGAGACCCTCGCTGTTGAAGCTGTTGAAGGATATCCCTTCTTTAAAGCAGGGGCTTTGATGTTAGGGATAACCGGAGAGATACCGAAGGGAGACCCTCCTGAACTCCTCAATTTCCTTTTCTCAGAACACCAAGTTCCGACCTGGGTGGTACTTTCTAAGGAGATGAGGTCCCTTTTTTCACGTGCTGCAAAGGTGGAAAGGTTTGGGGCAACGCGTACTATTTTGGCCTTTTCTGAAGAAAAGATCCAAGTAATCGTCGAAACCCCATATGGGCGTTTTGTCGCCTATGAAGGAGTCCAAGGGGCCAAGGATCCTAGTAAGTGCGAAATGCCTTTGAAGGCCGAAAAGGTGTGGCGCCTTGTATCAAGGTTTACTCATGAAACTGCCTTTTGGTATAAGAGCCCAAAGGGAATGCTTCTAACTGATGGAAAGTCCAAAGCCATCTTACTTGAAGGCGTAATAAGGCAATAAAAGAATTGACTATGTCGGACAAGCCCTTCTTAAAAGTGGCCATCCTCCAAAAACCTGAAGGAGATAACGTCCGCTGTTTGACATGTGAGCGACAATGCCTGCTACGGCCAGGACAAAGAGGTTGGTGTAAGACCCGTGTTAACAGAGGTGGTGTGCTTTTTACTACCGTTTACGGGGCTGTTTCCTCTATATCCGTTAACCCTATCGAGAAAAAACCACTGTTTCACTTTTATCCGGGTAGCTTAAGCCTCACAGTTGGTAGTTGGTCATGTAATTTTTCTTGCCCATGGTGTCAAAACTGGGAGATCAGCAAAAGGATAGGGGAAAGACAGTTCATGAGTCCTGAGGACTTTGTAAAAATGGCCATGGATTTGGGATGTGAGGGGACTTCTATAAGCTTCAACGAACCAACCCTGCTGATTGAATGGTCCATTGAGGTATTCCGTTTGGCTCGGAACAAAGGACTTTATAACACCTTTGTCAGCAACGGCTATATGACCCTTCAAGCTCTCAAACTACTGATTGAGGCAGGGCTTGATGCTATAAACGTGGATATGAAAGGGGACAAAGAAGCCGTTAAGAACTTCTGCGGAGCAGACGTGGAAGTGGTGTGGAGAAATTGTCGTTATTTAAAAGAGCAGGGTGTACATCTCGAGTTGACAACGCTTGTAATACCTGGAGTTAATGACAGTGAAACTACCTTAAAGGAGATAGCTACTCGCATAGCTTATGAACTAGGGGCAGAAACGCCTTGGCATCTCACCGCCTATTATCCAGCTTATCTTTTCAATGCTCCTTCTACCCCTGTTGAAGTATTGGAAAGGGCTTATACAATAGGTAAAGAAGTAGGCCTTAAGTTCGTTTATATTGGGAACGTACCTGGTCATCCTCTAGAAAACACCTACTGTCCTAATTGTGGACAGATCCTTATAGAACGATATGGAGTAAGGACGACCAGGTGTTATATTTCAAAACCCATATGTCCAAATTGTGGACAAAGCTTGCCCATAGTCGGCTTAGTGGGAAAAGTCCGAAGGGGTTGACCGTTTTACACCTATGTGTTAAAGACTTGAGTAAGCGGGTGCCCATTGTGGGCTTAAAAGGGAAGTGGGGTGAAAATCCCCCGCGGTCCCGCCGCCGTGACCGGGGACGAAACCCGCAGTAGGCCACTGGGGCCTTTGGCCCTGGGAAGGTGCGGGGAGTAGGAAGATCCGGGAGCCGGAAGACCTGCCCGCTAGATAGCCCGTTCCTCCTCGAGGGTTAGGGGGTAGGGCAGGGGCGAAGGAAACGGGTGCAGCCCCTGAGACTATTTGGGTCTCAGGGGTTTTTCGTTTTATTGGCGGGGCCCAGGGGGTGAGACTTTGAGGGAGGAGGTAGTATCATGAAGCGGTTTTGGTTTTTGTTGTTGGCGTTATTGTGGGCCTTGCCGGTTATGGCGCAGGAAGAAACTGAGGTAGAAGAAATAGTCGTCACAGCTATAAGGGTACCAATTCCAAGGGCAGAAGTTGGGTCTTCAGTGGTAGTGATAACTGAAGAGGAGATGAAGCAAAGAGGTTATACCCTGTTGAAGGACCTATTGAAGGCGGAGACTGGTGTAGATGTGGTGTCTACAGGTGGTCCTGGGTCGCAAACCTCAGTTTTCATCAGGGGTATGGAGTCTTATCACACCTTGATATTGATAGACGGTATGAAAGTTGGAGATCCAAGCCTTATGCAGAGGCAATTCGACTTAGCCAACCTTACCTTAGACAATGTAGAACGGATAGAGGTAATAAAAGGTCCTCAAAGCGTACTTTACGGTTCTGATGCGATGGGAGGAGTTATAAATATCATAACGAAAAAAGGGAAAGGGAAGGCCCATTTTATGGCTTCAATGGAAGGTGGCTCGTATGACACCTTTAGGCAGTCTATCGGTGGTTCAGGCCAAGTAGGCCATTTGAGCTTTTCCCTGGGCACTTCACATACAAAGACACAGGGTTTTTCAGCATACCGTGAAGGAAGAGAAAAAGACGGTTGGGAAAATTATAGCTTTTCGACGCGTATAGAGCTTACAGATTGCCAGAAAATTTCAGGTGGCGTGCTTTTGCGTCTACATAAAGGGGTAACAGAGTTAGATGCTGGTTATGACCTAAAGGGATATAGAGTAGACAAGGACGAAGTATTTTTCTCCTCTTTTTTAGATTTCAAGCCTTTTGAAAAATGGAAGCAAAGGTTGACTTTTGGGATAAGCGATTACAGGAGGGAGTATGTAGACGCCCCCTGGGGTGACTCGAGGTACTCTGGAAGAAGGTATGAAGTAAGCTGGCAAAACGAAGTCAAACCCCTTCCTTTTTATTCCTTGCTGTTTGGAGCTGATTACGGACGCGAAGAGATGGATCAAATGGAACCATGGTCAGAACTTAGTGGATCTACTTATACTCTTAGCTTATTTTTACAAAACCAACTTAAGTTGAAAGGTTCTATTACTACCTTAGGTTTAAGGTTTGACGACCATAAGGAGTTCGGTCAAAGGTTCACCTATAGGATCACAGAGGCCTTTTCTTTTGACAAAACCCAAACGAAAATAAAAGGAAGCCTCGGTACAGGCTTTCGAGCTCCGAGCTTATATGAGCTCTATTCGGAATACGGTAGCCCTGACCTTAAACCAGAAAAGTCCATAGGGTGGGACTTTGGTATAGAACAGTCCCTTTGGAAAGGGAAGCTCTTTTTGGATTTAGTTTATTTCGAAAATAGGGTGAAGGACCTCATCGAGTTTTGGTATCCAGGTGATCTTTGGTGGTTAGGGAAGTATGTGAACATAGCAAAGGCCTTTATGAGAGGGGTTGAGGCTTCTGTAGAGCTTAGGCCTTTTGATGGGATATGGTGTAGGTTGGCTTATACTTATACACATACCGAAGACGAAAAAGGCCAGAGGCTTCCTAGGCGCCCGTATAACAAGGTGAAGATGGCCTTCGGTAGGTCTTTCGGAGATAGGGCAAATGTCTTTTCAGAGGTGATATGGGTCGATGACAGACTCGATAGTGGAGAAAAGCTTTCTGATTACCTTTTGGCTAACGTTTCTGGTAGCTTTAAGCTTAAAAAAGGAGTGGAGTTGTTTTTAAGGGGAGAAAACCTCTTTAACAGACGTTATGAAGAAGCCAAAGGTTATGGTACAGCTGGTCGATCTTTCTATGGAGGAATAAGGATTGAGTTTTGATGAGGAAAGAGCCATAGACGAATTGCTTTCCATGTTGAGGGGAGCCCTTAGGGTCTTAAGGCCTCAAGGGCTCCTCCTTTCGGGTGGGATTGATTCGGGACTTCTTATGTGCCTTTGTCCTGATCTTGTGGCATTAAGCGTGTCCCTTGAAGATCAGGGAGCCGATCTCCACTACGTGGACATAATAAAGCGTTACCTTGGGGTTCGGATCGAGGTGATAAAGATCAGTATAAATGAGGCCCTTGCTGCTATTCCTAAAGTCATTGAAATCCTCTCTTCCTTTGATCCAGCCTTGCCTAACGACTTGGCAGTTTACTTCGGCCTTAGGGCTTTCCTTCAACTGAAGGTGGAAAAGGTCGCAACTGGCGATGGGGCTGACGAACTTTTCGGTGGGTATGAATACATGCAGAATTTAAAGGATCTACGCTCTTATCAGCTTTCGTTGATTCCGTACCTTTCCTTTTCTTCGGCCAAATTAGGGAAAGCCCTTGGAATTGAAGTCCTTCAACCCTTCCTTTCAGCCCAAATGGTGAGGTTTGCTTTGGAGATCCCCAATCATTGGAAGATAAGGCAAGAAAAGGGGAAAAACTTTGGGAAATGGCTTTTACGGAAGGCCCTTTCGCGCTTTTTACCAGAAGATTACGTCTGGCAGGAAAAAAGGCCGCTAGAAATTGGGACGGGGATGGTGTACTTAAGAAAACTTATCTCCCAATGGATTACAGACGAGGAATTTGAAAGGAAGAAAAGACTTTACGGCATGACCTTTTACTGTAAGGAACACCTATACTTTTTTGAAATTTTTAAAGAAGTAATAGGGGAAATACCTCCTCCCAAAGAAGGGGAAATCCCTTGTCCCAATTGTGGGGCAGGGAAGCAACCAGGGAGTAAACATTGTAAGGTCTGTGGGGTCTTATCATGAGGGCTTTTGTCTCTTTCAGCGGGGGAAAGGAAAGCGTCTTTGCCTTTTTCCACGCCCTTAGGCAAGGGATAAAGGTAGAAGTGCTTTTCACCATGCTGAATTCTAAAGGAAAAAAGACAAGGGGACATGGGTTACACAAGGATTTGATAATGGCCCAAGCCCAGGCCTTGAGGGTTCCTGTTGTATTTGCCAACGCTTCTTGGAGGCGTTACGAAGAAACTTTCAAAAGGGTTCTAAGGAGGTTTAGAGCCAATGGCATAGAGGCAGGGGTATTTGGAGATCTATATTTGGAAGAACACCGAGAGTGGGTGGAAAGGGTGTGTAACGAAGTGGGCCTTAAACCAATACTACCCCTCTGGGGACAAGACCCTGATGGGCTTTTACAAGAATTCCTTTCGCATGGCTTCAAGGCAGTCCTTGTGGCAATAAAAGACCAACGGATCCCAGTAGAACTGTTGGGGAAATTCCTCGAAGAAGAAGTTATTAAGAGCTTAAAGGAAATTGGCGTTGACCCCTGTGGCGAAAGAGGAGAATATCACACCTTGGTTGTGGATGGTCCTTTGTTCTCTAGAAGCCTTTCCATAGAAGCTTTTAAAAAAAGGAAGGGCAAAAAAGGGATCTTCCTTGAAATACTTAAATTTACATTATTGGACAAAGATACTAGCGTTTCTCTTTAGCGTAACCGCTATATCTTTAAGTCAAGCCATTATCATTAAAGACGATCAGGGTAGAATTGTGACTTTCGAAAACCCTCCACAGAAGGTTATTTCCCTTGCACCATCTTTTACAAAGGCCCTTTTCCTCTTAGGGGTTGGGGATAGGATTGTAGGAGTTACCATGTATTGTAAAGACTACGTAAAGGTCCAATCCCTACCAAAAGTGGGGACTGTAATGAGTTTTGACATAGAAAAAGTCCTGAGCTTGAAGCCCGATCTCATAGTGGCAACACCTTTGGCCAATAGAGTACAACTTGATAAACTAGAGGCCCTCGGTATAAAGGTTTTGGTATTTAAAAGCCCAGATAGTTTCCGTGAACTCTGTGAGCAGTTTGTCAAGTTGGGAACTCTTTTCTCCCTTGACCAAAAAGCCCTTTACATCGTAAAGCTTGCCCAAAGGGAACTCGAGGCCATAAAAAAGGGAGCAAAAAGGTCCCCTAGGGTCTTTGTACAGCTCGGAACTGACCCTATATGGGCAGCAGGGAAAGATAGCTTCATCGGGGAAGCAGTAAGCCTTGCAGGGGGTCTTGTACCTATACCAGGGAGAGGAGGGCCTGTGGAAAGGGAAGAAGTCCTTAAGATCAACCCCGACGTTATCTTAATAGTGAACATGGGCATTGTTGGGGAAAGGGAAAGAAGGAGATGGAAGGCTTTCACATCCTTAAAGGCCGTAAGGGAGAACAGGATATTTTTAATTGACCCGGATTTGTACTGTAGCCCTACACCTTTGAGCTTTGTCCAAGGTGTCAAGGAGCTTTACAGGTTGTTACAGAGTCCATAAAGAGATATAATGTTTAACAATGGATAAGTGTTTGTTATGTGGTAAACCTTTAAAAGAAGGGGAGGATTTGATTTGTAACGCTTGTGCTGAACAAGTCCGCGCTGAAGCTTTGGGCAGGAAAGAGGAAATAAGGAAGGAATCTGAGAAAACTCTACCTGAAAGATCTTCTCCTTCAAAATCAACTTTTAAAAGCATAAAAGAATACTTGGAGCACCTAAAGAAGACCTAACTGAGATCGTATTCTAGGTTTATAAGGTCACCCCTTTTGAAACCCATTTTCTTGAAGAAGGAAAGGAGATCCCATTCATCCCAGTTGACTAACGTATAGACCTTCTTAACCCCACGATTGGCGAATTCTTCAAGTAATTTCTTAAAAAGTAAACTACCGATTCCCCTCCTTTGCCATTCTGGATCTACTCCGATGGTATCGATCCACCCAAAAGAACTGGGTACACCGAATTCCCAACCGCTTAAAGTCCCAACGATGAAGCCCACGACCTTACCGTTAAGTTCAGCTACCAAGCTGATAACAGGGCTTTCGCTACTTTCAAACAATTTTCTACGATAATAAGAAGGCCTTCTTTCGCCTAAGACCTTATAGTCGATCTCTACTATGGATTCTATATCTTCTTCTTTTAAGTGCCTGATTATGAGGTGCTTTTCAATTTCCCCTGTAGCTTTCATTTCTCAATGGGGACCTCAACAGGTGGTTTTTCCATTATGGTACTTGTCCTAGGTTTTGAGCTTATAGTAGTGAAAAGCAAAGACGTCAGCATGAATATCGTAGCTAACACTACAGTCGCTTTTGTCAATAAACCTGTTGGTCCTGCGGGGCCAAAAAGGGTAGTTGAAGCGCCTCCTCCAAAAACAGCACCGATTTCTGCTCCTTTCCCAGTTTGGATCAAAACCACAGCTATAAGCAGTATACAGACAAATATATGGATAGCTATTAAGACACCGCTCATTTTCTCCTCCCTGCCATCACTATGGTGACAAAAGAGGAAACCCTTAAACTAGCCCCCCCTACCAACACTCCATCAACTCCGGGTGTCTTTATGAGCTCATTTATGTTATCTGGTGTCACGCTCCCTCCATATAATATCCTAACAAAGCCCTTTGTTTCCCCCTTTTTTTCTCTTAGGAGAGATTTTACGTAATGATGAACCTCTTTTATTTGCTCAGGGGTAGCGTTCTTACCTGTACCGATAGCCCATACAGGTTCGTATGCGATTGTGATTTTTGGAAAATCTTCATGTGTAATCCCTTCCAATCCTATTGTCAACTGCCTTTCCAAAACTTTAAACGTTTCCCCCTTTTCCCTTTCTTCAAGGGTTTCACCGATACAAAGGATGGGTTTCAGTCCTTCTGAGATTGCCGCTTTCAGTTTCTTGTTTACATCTTCATCGGTTTCTTTGAAATACCGCCTCCTTTCTGAATGACCTATTATCACATATTCACAACCAGCGTCTTTTAACATCAAAGGAGATATCTCCCCAGTATAAGCTCCTTCCTTTTCCCAAAAGACATCCTGAGCGCATAATTTGATATCGCTTCCTTTGATTACTTCCCATACCGGCAGGAGGGAAACGAAAGGAGGAGCTACCGCTATTTCGACCTCTTTGATCCCGTTGAGTTCCTTTACGAGCTCCAGGGCGAAGTCCCTGGCTTCAGAAGGGGTCTTGTACATCTTCCAATTTCCTACGACAAAAGTCCTCTGCACCACCTTCCTCCTATCTTTCCAAGGCCATGAGCCCGGGAAGGGATTTCCCCTTTAGGTACTCCACTAAAGCCCCGCCTCCGGTCGACAAATGGGTAAATCTTTCAGCCAATCCCCAAAGGTTTACAGCATTTAGCGTATCCCCACCTCCAACCACTGTAAGGGCCTCAGAACGCGAGATCGCTTCTGCAATGGCGCGGGTTCCTTGAGCGAAGTCTTCATATTCGAAAATCCCCATAGGACCGTTCCACAATATGGTCTTTGCGGTTGAAATCATTTTCACAAAGACTTCTACGGTTTTAGGGCCAATATCCACGGCCTTATAGCCTTCGGGGAAGGTGGTGTTATCGAAATATTCCTTTTCAGCCTCCTTTTTAACTTCCCTTACTGCCACGTGATCTAAAGGCAAAAGGATTTTCACACCCCTTTCTCCAGCTTTGTGTAGGACTTCCCGTGCTTCTTCAATCTTGTCTTCTTCAACGGGCGAACTTCCCACTTGGCCGCCCAACGCCTTGATAAAAGTATAGCTCATCGCCCCACCAATCGCTATGGCGTCAACCTTATCGAGAAGGTTCTTTATGATGTCCATCTTATCTGAAACTTTTGCCCCCCCAAGGATGAGTAAGAAGGGGCGAGGAGCAGAAGAAAAAATCTTATCTAGGATATCCAGTTCCTTTTTTAACAGAAAGCCACACCCTACATGTTCAAAAAAGTTCGTAATTGCCACAATTGAGGCATGGTTTCTGTGAATTGCTCCAAAGGCGTCGTTTATATAGACTTCTGCAAGCTCAGCCAAAGCCTTTGCAAATTGGAGGTCGTTTTTCTCTTCTTCAGGATGGAAACGCAAGTTCTCAAGCATTAAAACTTCACCTTCCCTAAGTTCCTGCGCTAACTTTTGAACTTCAGGTCCAACACAATTAGGTGCTAAGATCACTTTTCTTCCCAAAAGTTTAGACAAGACTTCCGATATGGGCCTAAGGCTAAGCTCGGGTACCACCTTGCCTTTTGGGCGTCCTAGGTGTGAAGCCAAAATAAGCTTGGCTTTTTTCTGAAGGGCATAGTTTATAGTAGGCATGGTGGCTTTGATGCGGGTTATGTCCTTTATACTGCCGTCTTCCATCGGGACATTGAAATCAACCCGTATGAGGACCTTTTTCCTCTCTATTGGCAGTTCGTCTATGCACCTCAAGGGCATAGTTATATCCCCCTTTGAGCTATATATGAAAGAAGATCAACCGTCCTCATGGAATAACCCATCTCGTTATCGTACCAAGCAAGTACTTTCACCATCTTTCCATCTATAACCATAGTACTTAAGCCATCAACTATAGCAGACAAAGTATTGCCATTGAAATCAACAGACACAAGGGGTTCTTCGGTATAACCTAAGATCCCCTTAAGCTTGTCCTCAGATGCCCTTTTGAAAGCTTCATTCACCATGTCTTTCGAAACTTCCTTCTCCACTTCGACAACCAGGTCTACAAGGGATACATTAGGTGTAGGTACCCTAATGGCCATACCGTCTAACTTCCCTCTTAGTTCTGGAATGACTTCACCTATGGCAACAGCAGCCCCCGTGGTAGTAGGTATCATAGACAAGGCCGCTGCTCGTGCTCGCCTGAGGTCCTTGTGGACTAGATCTAATATCCGTTGGTCGTTTGTGTAAGCATGGACCGTGGTCATTAGTCCTCTCTTTACTTTGAAATTTTCATGCAAGACTTTGACCACAGGAGCGAGGCAATTAGTAGTACACGAGGCATTGGAAATGATGTGATGGTTCAAAGGATCATAATTTTCATGGTTTACCCCCATGACGATCGTTATGTCCGGTTTTTTGGCCGGTGCGGAAATAACGACCTTTTTGGCCCCAGCGGATAAGTGTAAGGAAGCCTTTTCCCTTTCGGTAAAGGCACCGGTCGATTCAACTACTACATCTACGCCCAGTTCACGCCATGGTAGACCCTGAGGGTCTTTCACCGAAAGGACCTTAATCTCTTTACCACCTACAAAGATCGCATCTCCTTTGTGCTCCACTTCTGCCGGGAACCTTCCGTGTACGGAGTCGTACTTTAAAAGATGGGCTAGCACTTGCACATCAGCGAGGTCATTGACAGCAACGAACTCTAAGTCTTGAGCCCCTTTGATAAAGGCCGCCCTTAAGACCAATCTACCAATCCTACCGAAGCCATTAATCCCTATCTTCATACCCCTCCTCCTCCGTAAGGTGTTCCTCAGCAACCTCATATACTAATTCAGAGGGTTCATAAAGCTCCTCGGTCTCTGCCAGGGAAAACTCTCCTTCTGGAAGGGATTCGACCATCTTAACCTTTGCTTCTTCAAGTTGGGCCTTTTCTTCACGTCTTATAGGCAATACTTTACCCGCCGCTATCTCCCGTAAGGCCGTTACCACCGCCTTGTTATCACATCGAACCATCGGAGGAGAGCCCTCTAGGAGCATTTTAGCCCTTTTAGCAGCGATTATGGTCAGGATAAACCGGCTTTTAACTCGTTTTAAGCAATCCTCAACGGTTATCCTAGCCATGTCTTTACCTCCTTCAACATCCTCGTCCTTTTACACCTTTCTGCCTTCACTATCGCCTTTAGACAATCCAAAGCTCTTTCAATATCATCGTTTACCACCACGTAATCATAAAGGTCTATCTTCTTCAACTCCGCTAATGCATCCTGGAGCCTTTTTCTAATAGTCTCCTCTGAGTCTTTACCTCTTTGACGGAGTCGCCTTTCAAGTTCTTGAAAAGATGGGGGCACAAGAAAGATAAACACTGCATCAGGGTACGTCCTTTTTATCTGCTCTGCTCCTTGCGGATCGATATCTAATATCATATCTACACCTTCAGGAGGGGTCAAGCTTTCCCGAGGTGTGCCATAAAAGTCACCGTGGACGTTTGCCCATTCTACGAACTTCCCCTTTTCCACCATCTTAAGGAAATCATCGCGAGAAACAAAGAAATAATCTTTGCCGTTTTCTTCTCCTGGACGTGGACGGCGGGTAGTGTATGATACCGAAAACTTAAGACCTGGCACTTCACCGATAAGCTGTGAGATCAAAGTGGTCTTACCTGTCCCCGAAGGTGCTGATATCACAAATATTATCCCTTTGCCTTCCATGGCCTCACTCAACGTTCTGGGCTTGTTCTCTTACCTTTTCGGCTTCCTCTTTTATGAGCAAGGCCTTTTGGATGATCCCCAATTCAGGAGCCTTAGAGGCTATGGTATTGGCCTCACGATATACCTCCTGTAAGAGGAAATCCAAAGCCCTGCCTATGATCCCCCCTTTTTGTAGTTTTTCCCGTAAACTTTGAAGGTGTCCCTTTAGCCTGGTCAGTTCTTCGGTGATGTCCGACCTTTGAACCAAAAGGGCAACTTCCAGTTCTAGCCTTCCAGTATCTAACTCAAGCCCCTGAGTAAGTTCCTTTATCCGCTTCAGGATTTTCTCCTTAAGCCTATAAGGGACTCCACTGGCCTCCTCCTCCATTTCCCGCAACGCCTCCTCCATTCTGTGTACCCTGGAAAGCATATCCCTTTGCATGTTTTCCCCTTCTTTGCGTCTGGACTCAGATAGATCTAAGAGGGCTTTCCTAACTATTGGTTCTACTTCGTCCCATATGTCTGTTTCCCCTTCTGGCTCTTCGAAGTAAATGAGACCATATTGTAAAAGGTGAGAAAGGGCTATGTCATCCTTAATGGCAAAGCGTTCCTTTACCTCTTTAAGGGTGTTTATGAAATTTTCTATCAATTCCCATTGGACAGTAGGTACCAAAGTAGCCTTTCTCTTGTTCCTTTCGAAATAAAAAACCACGTCTACTTTGCCCCTTTTTACATGTTCTTTTACTACTTCCCTTATCCTTCCTTCTATCAAAGTTGCCCATTTGGGAAGTTTTAAGTTTATCTCGAGGAACCTATGGTTTAAAGACCTTATTTCTACCCTTAGGTTACCGAAAGAGGTCTCCCCTTCTGCTTGTCCAAATCCAGTCATTGAGAAGACCATGGCTTCCTCCTCAGTTTTTCCAAATAAACTCTCCTGACCCTTTCGAAAAAGGCGCGTACGTCCTGAGAAGCATAGTCCGGATATGTCCACAGAAGGGGCTCAAACCGTCCATTGCGGAAAATGAGGGTCAGGTCTGCAAAGATGCCTTTTCCCAGGTAAGGCCTATGAGGTGCCTCTTTTGTAGTGGCGAGTATTAGGTGGTGTTGGCCAACATATCCAGGGTCTATGTTCACCGTCCTCTTGCCGTTTAAACTAAAAGCTAACTCTACGTCATTGGTCCAAAGTTTGATCTCTTTCAATTCATCCCTTTTTCTCAGTTCACAAAAAGAGAAAAAGCGCCGCACGAGATTGGGTCCCATCTCACGTTCGTAATACCTAGTCCAATTAAAAGGCAACAATTCGCTCTTTAAATCTATCTCACCCAATTTCTCCATCAAGACCTCAAGGACAGTATGGATCATATCGTCCGAGATAGCGATTATACTTACTGTGTATTTCACAGGTTTCGGTTCCCTAGGTATCCCCATGGCTTCTGTAAGAAAGGTAGATGAAAAACTCCTTATTGCCCTTAGGTCCTTTGAGGGGGGACTCCATTACACCCTTTGGTAAAAGACCTAAAGAAGAAGCAAAGTCCCATATCTCTTTGATCACCCTTTGGTGTTTCAGGGGGTCTCTGACCACACCTCCTTTGCCAACCTCACCTTTTCCCACTTCAAATTGAGGTTTGATAAGGGCTAGTATTTCTCCTCCTGCCTTGAGAAACTTCACGACATTAGGTAACACCAACTTTAAGGATATGAAGGAAACGTCTATGGTAGCTACGTCCACTTCCTCCGGCACTTCCTTTTTAGAGAGGTACCTTATGTTGTATCCCTCCAACACCACAACACGCGGGTCGTTTCTCAACCTCCAGTGGAGAAGTCCTCGGCCCACATCCACTGCGTACACCTTCTGCGCTCCTTTCCTCAAAAGGCAGTCTGTGAAACCTCCTGTGGAGGCCCCTACGTCGAGGGCTGTTTTTCCTCTAACGTCCACTAAGAAATAATCTAGGGCAGCCTCAAGCTTCAACCCCCCACGACTCACGTAGGGTAGGGGGTTCCACAGGATCTCTATCTGTGCTTCCTCATCCACGACCTGCCCGGCTTTCGTTATGGGTCTTCCGTTGACCAATACAGCTCCTGCCAATATCATTGCCTGTGCCTTTTCGCGGGAAGGGGCCAACCCTTTAGTTACAAGCAGCTTGTCAAGCCTTTCCTTTTTTCTCTTCATCTCTAATCAGTTTCAAGGCCTCTTGTGCAAGGCTTGGGACATCCAACCCACATATCTTCAACAATTCTTCCCTCGGCCCATGTTCTACAAAGCGCGAAGGAATTCCTACACATTTCACCTTCTTGTCGAAGAGACCTTCTTTTGCCATGAATTCCAATACCGCAGAACCGAGTCCGCCTTCTAGGACGTTTTCTTCTAAGGTCATTATGTACTGATGGACTTCTACCAAAGCCCTGAGGTAGGCCTCGTCAAATGGCTTGATAAACCTCATATTGACTACGGTTGGCCTTATCCCAGTTTCCCTTTCTAAGATTTCGGAGGCAAGGAGGGCCCTTTGGACCATGGATCCCACTGCTAGGATCAATAACCTTTGGCCTTCTTGGAGGAGTTCCATCTTCCCCCATTCAAAAGTCCCCCTCTTTTTGAAAAAGTTCCCAAGTCCTTTTGCTTTAGGATAACGTATTGCCACCGGTCCTCCGTCATACTGTGCAGAAGCAAAGAGCATATCGCGAAGTTCCCACTCGTCCTTGGGTGCCATAACGGTCATATTGGGTATTGAGCGGAGATAGGAAAGGTCAAAAAGCCCGTGATGGGTCTCACCGTCCTCTCCCACTATACCTGCACGATCTATGCAGAACACTACAGGTAGCTTTTGTAAGGATACCTCTTCTACGATTTGGTCGTAGGCGCGCTGTAAAAAACATGAATAAATAGCTACGAAGGGCTTGAAACCACATAAAGCCAAACCAGCCCCAAGGCTTACGGCCACTTGTTCAGCTATACCTACGTCAAAGAACCTGTTGGGGAAACGCTTAGAGAACTCTAAAAGACCCGTTCCGGAGGGCATGGCCGCTGTGATAGCCACTACCCTGGGGTCGTTTTCTGCAATTTCCACAAGTGTGTGGCCCAAGACATCAGAATAGGTTGGAGTAGTTCCGTCTTTTTTCAAAGTTCCTGTTTCAAGATCAAACCCTTCTACACCGTGAAAAGAAGTAGGATCTCCTTCAGCAGGGGGGTATCCTTTCCCTTTCTTTGTGACCACATGTAGCAATACTGGCCGATTTAACTGTTTGACGTTGTTCAAAGTATCTATAAGATGATCAAGGTTGTGTCCATCTATGGGACCTACATATTTGAAGCCGAGCTCCTCAAATAAGAGACCTGGGCTGAAGAAGACCTTTATGGCCTCTTCTGCGGTCTTCATGATCCGAAAGAGCCTTTTCCCTCCAGGGATTTCTTGTAATATCCTCTTGACGTCCTCTTTCACCTTTGTTGCCCAATGCCCTGTGAGAATGCGCGTTAAGTATCCAGCTAAGGCACCTACTGTTTTGGAGATGGACATTTCGTTGTCGTTGAGGACCACAATGAGCTTTGTGCCCCATGCCCCTGCGCAATTTAAGGCCTCAAAAGTCACTCCAGCACTTAAACTCCCATCACCTATAACGGCTACTACATGGAAATCTTCTCCTTTAAGATCCCTAGCTTCCGCTATGCCAAGCGATAAGGCTAAAGCAGTCCCAGAGTGACCGCTGTCGTAAACGTCAAAGGGGCTTTCCTCACGTCGTAAAAAACCACTTATACCTCCCCTTTGCCTCAGGGTGTGAAAGCTCTCTCTTCTGCCAGTTAAGATCTTATGGGCGTAAGCTTGATGCCCCACGTCCCAGAGGATCTTATCCTTTGGGGCGTCGAAACAATAATGTAAAGCTATGGCGAGTTCCACTGCGCCAAGACTTGACGCCAAATGGCCTCCTCTTACCGAAACTACCTGCACGATCTCTTGCCTTATCTCTTGGGCAACTTGGTAGAGGAGGCAACGCGGTAACTTCTTTAGGTCCTCTGGAGAGTGGATACTTTCAAGGATTTTTCCCATTGCTCAAGAGCCTTTCCATGGAAGATACGATTTCTCTCAAGGGGTCTGCTCTTGTCCCAAATCCTTCAAGGGCTTTCAATGCTTCTTTCAGCAACCTTTTGGCCTCTAACCTTGCTTCCTCAACCCCTAGGATATTGGCAAGGTTTGACGCCTTTTTTTCTCCATAGTCCATAACGTCGTCAATAAGCTGGAAAGCCATCCCGAAGTTGTGCCCAAAGAAAACCAGCTTCTCCAATTGCTTTTCATCCGCTCCCCCTATTAACCCTCCTATCTTCACAGCCACGGTCATGAAGGCAGCTGTTTTATAGAGATGGATCCGACGTATCTCTTCTGCGTTCAATAGCTTGCCGTCAACCTCCACATCAAGGGCTTGTCCTCCTACCATTCCCTTAATGCCTACTGCTTTTGAGACTTCGTGGATTACCCTGAGCACAGTAAGAGGCGGTATGTCTTCACAAAAGATCGGATTTGCCATTAACTGGAAAGCTTCAGTAAGCAACGCATCCCCAGCCAAAATCGCCATGGCTTCTCCAAAAAGCCTATGGCTTGTGGGTCTACCCCGCCTGTAATCCTCATTGTCCATAGCCGGAAGGTCATCGTGTATGAGCGAATACGTGTGGATCATCTCCAGGGCACAGGCATAAGGAAGGGCACGCTCAATATCTCCCCCTACTGCGAAAGTCGAAGCAAGGACCAAGAGGGGCCTTATCCTCTTACCTCCGGAAAAGATACTGTAGCGCATGGCCTGGGCCAATGAAGGAGAAGGCCCCTCTTCTATAGGCAAAAAGCGATCAAGGGCCCTCTCAACCATTTCCCTCCACATACCCAGAAGGTCCTTAGCTTCCATTTTCTTCCTCTTCGAAAGGCCTAGGGATAAGCTGTTCTCCTTCTTTTACCAATATCTCCACCTTCCTTTTTACCTCGTCCAATTTGTTGTAACAAAAACGAGCAAGCTCTACCCCTTTTTCAAATAATTTCAATGCTTCTTCAAGGGGGAGATCTCCCTTTTCCAATTCTTCAACTATGAACTCAAGCTGCCGAAGTGATTCTTCAAAAGACATGCTCGCCATAATAGGTACCCTCCTACTCAGATTTCCCCTTCACCAGACATTCAAGCTCACCTTTCGCTAAAACTACACGTACTCTATCACCGATTGATACTTGCGCTGCATCTTTGACCAAAACGTTGTGAGGCAAAAGCCAAGTAATAGAATAACCCCTTGAAAGTATTGTCAGAGGACTTACGTCATTTAATTTACCTGCTAAAAACTGCAAGTTATTTTCTTTAGTTTTAATTTGTAAAATTATACCTTTTTTTAACCTTGAGGTTAAAGAAAACAATTTGTCTCTCAACAATTCACACCTTCTTTTAGGTGTATGAGTAAGCAATAGTTTGCAAGAAACATTAAGTCTTTGTGAATTTCGCTCAATTATGAATAGCATATTTTGAATAAGTCTTTTCTCTGCGTTGATAGTGTGCCTAAACAAGTCTTTTAATTTTTTTCGTGGATCTTTCAAATTCTTTTCTAACCTTTTTAATCTTTCTTCCTTTAAGGTGAGGATGTGTTTTATCGCATTAAATAGCCTTTTATGCAACAAATTTATCTTTTCTCGTAAGTCTTCTTTCTGTTTTACCACCATTTCTGCAGCGGCGGAGGGGGTAGGGGCTCTTAAGTCGGCGACAAAGTCTGAAATGGTGTAATCGGTTTCGTGGCCGATGGCTGAGATTACTGGAACTGGACATCGAAAGATGCTCCTTACCACTATTTCTTCGTTGAAGGCCCAAAGATCTTCGATGGATCCACCTCCACGGGCAACAATTATCACATCCACAAGTCCGCTTTTCCCCAAATAGTCGATCGCTTCCGCTATTTCTTCAGCTGCGCCTTCTCCTTGTACTCTTACTGGGTAGATGAGGATATGTAAGTTTTCAAAGCGTCTTTTAAGGACCTTCAACATGTCTTTTATTACCGCCCCTTTTGGTGAAGTTACTATTCCGATCCTTTGAGGTAAAAGGGGCAAGGGTTTTTTATGGGAGGGATCGAAAAGCCCTTCTGCTTCAAGCTTCTTTTTCAGCTGTTCGAAGGCCAACTGGAGGGCCCCAAGGCCTTTAGGTTCCAGATAATCTACAATGAGCCTGTACTCGCCTTTGGGCTCGTAAACGCTGATCCTCCCCCAACAGAGGACGTGTTGGCCGTTTTCAAGTACGAACTTTAGGAAACGCGTCTGAGTTTTGAAGATGACGGCTTTCAGCTGCGATTTGGGGTCCTTCAGGGTAAAGAACACATGGCCCGAAAGTGGTATGCGCAAATTGGATACTTCGCCCTCCACGAGGACCTCGGGGAACTCTCCTTCAAGTAAGTCCCTTATTTGAGAAGTGAGTTCGCTCACTGTATAAATCCTTAACGGGAACAAGGCCCTTTCTACCATTGTCTAAAATTTTATCGCCATAAGAAGGGGATTCCAATCATAGGGCGCGCTCCCCATGTCCTTTTCGTCACTTTAGAGGTCTCCTTTGGGTTTTGAGGCCCTTGACAACCTTTCTTTATAACGGTAAAAGCCTTCCTAAAAAGCAAAAGCGGTAAAGGGTAGATTTTTCTTTTTGGCTCAGGAGGAGGAGATGCAGTTAATCGTTTTAGTAAAAAGGGTCCTTGATAGCGAGGCACAGGTTAACGTAAAGGAAGGGGGTAAAGAGATAGTCACAGAAGAACGGTATACCGTGAATTTTTTTGACTCCCTCGCCATTGAAGAGGCCCTTAGGATCCGTGAGGTCCATGGAGGAAAGGTAACAGCCATTACGGTAGGTACTTCCGCCTCCAAAGAAGTGCTACGTACAGCAATGGCCATGGGCGTTGACGAATCCATATTGGTCCATGTTGAAGACTATAGTTGGTATGACCCTTTAAACACAGCAGCTATACTTGCTAAAGTTATAAAAACTATGCCTTATGACCTTATACTGTGTGGTAGAGAAGCTTTCGACGACTCATACGGAGTAGTAGGACCAGCAGTAGCAAAAATGCTAGGGATAAACTACGTGACCATGGTGAACAAGATAAAGGTAAATGGAAGGGAGATTGAAGTGCAACGTGAAGTTGAGGATGGCAAAGAGATCTTTAAGTTAAAACTACCTGCTTTGATCACCACCACAAAAGGACTTAACGAGCCAAGAGTACCATCTGTATCAGGTATATTAAAAGCCATGAAAACCCCAATAAAACAAATCGAACTCGCTGATCTTGGCGAAATTCCATTTGATGAGTCATTGGAAATACGGAGATTTTACGAACATATAAAAACCAGAAAGGTCAAATACATTAAAGGTGAGCCTCAAGAAGCTGTGCGGACATTGATAGAGTTGTTAAAACTTGAAGCCAAAGTACTGTAATGGAGGCAAAAATGGAAAATATATGGGTATATATTGAGCATAAAGAAGGAAAACCAAAAAGAATCAGTTACGAATTGTTATCAAAAGCAAGAGAACTAGGAGAAATCATCAATGGCGAAATAAAAGCAATACTTATTGGCAAAAATGTAGAAAGCGTAATAAAGGAGATAAGCCCTTATGTAGACAAAATCTATCTTTTCAAAAACGACAAGCTCAGTTTCTATAACTGTGAAGTATACTTGGAGTTACTTTTAGGGCTTATTAAAAAAGAAATGCCATATCTTATATTGGCTGGAGCGACAAGTCAAGGAAGAGACTTATTCAGTGGCTTTGCAGCAACTATAGGTGCAGGTATCGTTGTAGATTGCGTAAAGATAGAATACGATAAAAACACTTTAGTATTTACCAAACCATATTATGGTGGTAAGGTTTTCGGTGAAATTATAATAAAGAAAGACCCTAAGATAGTCTTGGTAAGACCCCGCAGTTTTGCAGTTAATCTGTCACGTAAGGACAAGGAGGCTGAAGTAGCGGAATTGCCTGTGGAGGTAAAGTGGGATGAGATTTCTGTAGAACCGCTGGGTTTCGAAAAAGTAGAAGAAGGGGAAGTGGATTTAACTGAAGCGGATGTAGTTGTTTGTGGTGGGATGGGGTTGAAAGCGGCTGAGAATTTCAAGATGTTAGAAGAACTGGCGCGTCTTTTGAAAGGTACAGTGGGAGCTACAAGGGCAGCTGTGGATGCAGGATGGAGGCCCCCTACAGATCAGATTGGGAAAAGTGGCAAGATCGTTTCGCCTAACCTCTACGTGGGAATAGGAGTTTCAGGGGCCATCCATCACATCATGGGGATGGACACTTCAAAAGTAGTGGTGGCTATCAACAAAGACCCAATGGCCCCCATATTTCAACATGCTGACTACGGCATCATCGGCGATTTATTTGAAATCGTGCCTGCCTTGATCGAGGAATTGAAAAAATATAAAGGGGATTTTTCATGATAAGTCCTTTAGGGTCTCCATGAGGATAAATCCAGCATTTTCTCGTATGCATAAATCAACGCTGTCATCATAAGCAGTTGGCTCTAAGTTGATAATGACAACCTTAGCGCCACTTCTCTTTGCAAGTAAAGGAATACCAGCTGCAGGATAAACTGTAAGAGAAGATCCTGCAGCTATAAGAAGGTCACAGGTATGTGCACAAAATTCAGCTTTCTTAAGGACATCCTGTGGGAGGGATTGACCAAAAGATACAGTAGCAGGCTTTAATAACCCGCCACAGTCCTCACAAAGCGGGATTTCTATTCCACGTTCTAACCATTTCTCTATTTCTACACTAGTGTAATTTTTCCCGCAACTAAGACAACGTACTTTGCGCGCATTGCCATGTAATTCCAAAACCAACTCTTCAGGTATTCCTGCTTCTTGATGCAACCCATCTACATTTTGGGTAATCACGCAGTATAGTTTTCCTATATCAAATAATATCTTGCAAGCATGATGCGCAGCATTTGGTTTTGCTTGGTGCAAAGCTTTGAAAAATTCCTTGTACATTTTCCAGTACGTCTTTCTTGAAGATTCACTTGTTAAAAATCTATGGAAATAGAAATCTTCAGGGTTATACTTCGACCACAACCCACTAGGTGACCTAAAATCGGGAATTCCGGAATCTGTACTTACCCCTGCACCTGTGAATATCACTACCTTTTTGGCTTCCTTTAGGTATCCCTTAAGCACGTCTATATAGTTCTTCATCTTCAGTGTAAACCTTTATAGTAATAGGTTTAGATCTAATTGTTGAAAGAAGTTGCTTTAATTTTTCCTCGAACTTTTCCAACTTTTGACTTTCAGGTATGCATTCTAAAACTATTGTGACCGTGTCACCTTCTTTGAAGTGTATCCCGTAAACGATCCCTAGTCCTCTTAAGTATCCTTCGAGTTCGAGTTTTAACCTCTCGCGGTCTTTTGGGTCAATAGCTTTAGCGTCTGTGGGAAAGTAAGTGTGAATCCATCCCTTTTGTCTTTTGATGACCTTTACCCCATGTCCTTATCTCGCCTTGGGAGATGATTTTAGCAGAAGTAGAGGAAATGTTACAGACGTTGACAACGCCTTATCCCATAATCTAAATTAACACAAGGGCCGTTAACTCAGGCGGCAGAGTACCGGCCTTTTAAGCCGGGAGTCGCAGGTTCGAGTCCTGCACGGCCCACCATGAGTTGGTTTTACCCAAGTCCATTCCAATAGAAAAGGACTAGAGCACAAGCTACAAGGGAAGCCGTTTCTGTGCGCAATATTCTGCCACCCAGGCTACAGGGGTTAAAACCTCTTAGCATTGCCTTGTTTACTTCTTCCTCGCTCCATCCGCCTTCAGGACCTACCATAACGGCCACCTTGGAGGGCTTTTGATAATTGGCAATGGCTTCGCGTAATCTAGTCTTTGCTTTTTCGTAGAGCATTATCTTACAAAAGGTTTCGCCCACCATCTTAATTGCCTCTTCAAAGCTGCAATAAGGGACCAAAATGGGCAAAAAGGCCCTTCTACATTGTTTAGCTGCTTTCAATATTATCGAAGGCCAACGATGAGCTTTTGGCTGTTTTGCTTCTCTCTCTTCAAGGCTTATCGAACGTGACGATTTGAAAGGGATAATGACGTGGACACCGAGCTCTGTTGCCTTTTGTATTATGAACTCCATCCTTTCCTTGTCGGGTAAGGCTTGAAGTAACCAAAGTTCAAAAGGAGGTTCAGTAGGAGGTTGTTCTTCGAAGACAAAGGCTTTAGCTCCTTCTGATGTGATCTCAAGTAACCTCACGCGGAATTCCCTACCTTTGACATCGACTACAGTAACTGCTTCTCCTTTATGTGGTTCACGCAAAAGGAGGGCGTAAAAAGGGATACCTCTTATCCAAAAGGTCTCTCCTACTTCTAGTTCTGTGTCCAATGAGACTATGCGTGACTTATAGAATTCAGGAGACAATGCCTCCACAGAAAACCCTTAAGAACTCCTTAAAGGGATTTGTGACCGCTATGTGCATCCCCCACGAGTAAAAGTGATCACAGCTTTCGACTATGTGAAGTCTTTTGGGCTCTGGTAGATCTCTATACCATTGCTCTAACTTCTCCAAAGGGCAGAGGTCATCTCGGTCACCTACAATTACGAGTTTTGGGCCTTTAAAAGCCATGACCTCTTCAAAACCGTCCATTAAGAGAGGGGGTGAAACAAGTACGAGCATATCTATCCTTTGGTCTTCTCTGCTTGTCCTTGCAGCAACTATGCTACCAAAGGAATATCCAGCGACAACAAAAGGCCTTTCAGCACCTAAAGACGAGAGGTAATCTAAGGCTCCTTTTAGGTCTTCCTTTTCTTTTATACCTTCACCGTAACTACCCTCGCTTTTACCTACGCCTCTGAAATTGAATCGCAAAGTGGTAAAGCCTTCTTCAGATGCGGCTTTTTTTAAGGCTTTTATCACTGGATTTCGCATCTCGCCTCCATACAAAGGGTGGGGATGTAATAACACAACTGCTCCTTTGTTTGTACCCTTTTCTAGAAGTCCTTCAAGTACTACGGCATCTCTGGAGACAAATGTCACAGGACTTTCGTGCATCTTTTTACCTCCTGTTATTCGTTTTTTGAGGATCTTCTAACTTTATAGCTTCTTCAGGTAGCATAATGGGTATGCCTTCTTCTATTGGATATAATAACTTACATTCTTCGCATACTAGACCTTCTTTAAGCAAGTGAAGATCTTTCCTGCATATAGGGCACACCATTATCTTTAAAAGTTCTTCGTCAAGCATCGTTCTTTTCTCCTTAATCTCTTGTGACAGTATCCAATAGACCCCTTCTAAGACGTTCTTTGCCACAAAATTTGGTTTATGCCCCCACCTCCATCTACGCCATGCTTCTTCCCCATAACCGGTGAGGACCAGAATACCTTTACCACCCACTGAAGCAATGGCTCCCACGTCTGAGTCCCGGTCACCTATCATATAGGAGATTTTTAAGTTTATGCCGTACTTTATCGCAGCTCGAACTAATAAACCCGGACGGGGCTTTCGACACATACAATCATCTTCGGGACCATGAGGGCAGACAAAAAGGTCGTCTAGATATGCGCCTTTTTCTTCAAAGGCCTTTAAAAGGTGTAGGTTTATCTCTTCCAATTTCTCTTCAGATACGTAACCCCTTGCTACTCCAGATTGGTTTGTGATGACGATAGCCAAAAATCCAAGGTTTTTTACAAGTCTTATTGCTTCTGGCGCCCCTGGTATTATTTCTATCTGTTGGGGGTCGTTAAGGTAATCTTTTTCTTCTATCAATGTCCCATCTCTATCAAAAAATACCGCCCTCTTCATCTTCTCTTCTTTTCATAAAGCCTTCTAGCCAAGTTTAAAATGTAACTTTTTCCTTTAGGACCATCTTCAATACCTTGTATCCACCGCGCTGGTATTGCGTCCAGTCCATAGTAAGCCCCTGCAAGGGCTCCCGTCATGGCACCTATTGTGTCTGTGTCGCCTCCTACGTTTATAGCTGTGATGAGGGCTTCTTCAAAACTATCGGTGAACAAAAATGCCCCTATGGCTACGGGTACAGACCCTTTTGCACTTACGTCGCAAGGAAAGGCTTGAGATAAAAGGAATGAGCCCTCTGAAAGATCGGGAAAAGGGGAGGGTAGGGTAACGAGTTTTTCTAAGGCATTGGTAAAGGTCTCCGAAATCGGTTTAACGTAACAGAAGATTTGCGAAAACAGTTCCTGAGAGGCCTTGGGTGCCCTTGCAAGGGACCAACGTGTAGCTAGGGCAACAGCCAAAGCTTGAGCCAAAGCACCTGCGATCGCTTCTGGATGTTTGTGAGTGATAATGGCACTGAGGAAGGCTTTTTCTACTAGCTTCTCTAAGTCATCGTAGAAAAAGCACCCGATAGGAGACACCCTCATCGCCGCACCATTTCCCCAACTGTCAGTGCCTACTTCCTCCCATCTAGCCCCTTCCTTTAAACGCCTTATAGCTAAAGCTGTCCGTGGCCCATAGCCTCGCCATGGGTTGAAGTTCTGAACGAATTTCGAAGCCAATACTTCAGGGGATAATTCTGGATCCTCACAAAGCGCTTCCATTACGGCGATCGTCATTTCGGTGTCGTCTGAATATCGGTTGGTCATTATGTCACTCAACAATCCATAACGTTCAATTATAAATTCACGAGACATGCCTTCAACTGGTCTTCCCAATACATCTCCGACTGCACAACCTATCGCTACACCGTAGAAAATGTTTTCTAAGTTTGTCATAACTTTACAACCAATTCGTAAGTGCCTATAGATACCTTATTAATAAGTCCTTCTTGCCATATCATCTCACTAACACGGCTTTTCCATTCTGCAGGTACCATAAGGATTAACCTTGGTCCAAGGGAGGCAAGGTCTTTCCATACCTTTGGTCGATCAATGTCCTTTAAACTTTCCTCGGTTTCTACTTGCACGAGGGCTACGGTTATGCCATGGCTTGCAAGGATTATGTCAGGATAAAATCCTTTATAGTCAAATCGTCTTTCACCAATGTTGGCTTTTATGTCCTTGTAATCTTTGAACTTTTTTTGAATTACCGATATCAGCCAATTTTTAAATTCCATTTCGATACTCCAATATCTTGGTTTTATGGAAATCTTAACAAGGGCAGACCAAGCGAAGCAAGGGACAGGTGTTTTTATTCCTTGTAGGTCACAGGCTTTTGGTTTTAAAATTTTTACTATGGAGCCGGTGAGATTATACGAAGAAGCGGAAGTCCTGCGCGAGCGGTGTAGGTTTAAAGAAGCCCTTGAACTTTACAAGGAGGCCTTAAGTTGCTTAGGACCTGAAGAAGGTTATGGTCGTCTTGAGGTTCTAAAGAGGATAGGTGACTGTTGTAGGATGCTCGGGTTCTTTGAAGAAGCAAAGAAGGCCTATAAGGAGGCCTTAGAGATAGCCATACAAGGTGGAGAAAGTGACTTGGAAGTAGCCGATGCTTTGGTTGGATTAGGCCTTGCCCAACGAGGCCTGGGTGAAATAAAAGAAGCTCGACATAATCTATTCAAAGCTTTAGAACTTTATCAAGAGTACGACGACCCAGAAGGAGAAGCCTTCTGCCTATGGGCCTTGGGAGGTTTACTCAGGGCAGAGGGAGAACTTTTGAGAGCGAAGGAGGTCTTTGAAGATGCTGTCTTCCTTTTCGAACAATTAGAGGACGATAAAGGAAAGGCGTATTGTTATTGTGGGCTAGGAGGACTGACTCGTGTTATGGGCAAATACGATCAATCTTTTTACTATTACAAAAATGCCAATCAATTATTTGAAAAATGTGACGATTTATTTGGTATGGCATATTCGTATTGTGGCATAGGCAATGCCTATAGGTTGAAAGAGAAGTATGAAGAAGCCCTTGCATATTTTGACAAAGCCACAACTTTATATAAAGAAATAGGAGATAAAGTATCATTTGCATGGACAGTATGGTCAAAAGCAAATACTTATAAAATGTTACTTGCCTTAGAAAGAGGGCAAGAGGAACTAATTAAAGCAGAAGAGCTATTTGAAGAAACCAAAGACAGAAGAGGCTTGATATTGTGTAAACTCAATCATGCTGAAATATTAAAGCTTAAAGGGGAAGATAATAAAGCAATAATTTTATGGAGGGAAGCTAAAGAAATGGTATCAAATTCGCCGTTTAAATTAGAACAATGCCATGTTGAGTTATATCGATATCTCATGGAAAACAATCAAGACGAAGGAGTTTTTTTTGATATAATAAAAATGTACAAAAAACTTGGATCTGAGTGGTTGAAGTCAAAGGTTTGGTTTCCCATTAACTTGCCATGATTAGGATAGGGGTGATATCAGATACCCATTTACAGCGAGTTAATGAGCATTTCAAGAACTTGGTCCAAAAGTATCTCGATGCTTGTGACTATCTGTTTCACGCAGGTGACTTTGTAACTATTGAGGTATTAGAATACTTAAAGGATTTCATGAAGGATAATCTCATGGCTGTGTGTGGGAACATGGACAGAGGTGAACTTCAGTCGGTTTTGCCTAGGACGTGCGTATGTGAGTTTGAGGGTGTGAAGATAGGATTGGTTCATGGTTGGGGACCGCCTCAAGGGATTGAGGGGCGCCTTTTGGATTTATTTAAAGGGCAAGGGGTTAGGATCATTGTGTTTGGCCATACGCATGCTCCTGCCAATTTCGAGAAAGAAGGAGTGATGTTCTTTAACCCAGGTAGTCCTACCGATAAGGTTTACGCAAAGGTGAACACAATCGGCATCCTGAAACTTGAAAAGGGTAAAGTGGAAGGGGAAATCGTGGAGGTAAAGGGGTAGGTTGTATATCTCCAAAGGCCTTTCTTCTTCCTCTGTGCCTCAAGATAGGCTTCTGTAAGGGTAATCCTATACTTTTCATTGGGAGGGATAACCAAAAGTAGGGCATATCCCTCTCGCAGTAAGGTCTCGTTGACCATCCTGCCGTCTGGGAGCCAAGCGTATGCCAATATACGGCCGTATCGGTCCTTCTTTTCCACGTCATACTCCAATTGCAGTCTAGTGCCAGGGGGTGTTAAGCTCTCCAAAAATTCCTTTGCCTCCTTACCAGCCTTAAGGACTCTTTCGACCGAACCGAAATACTTCAGCTGTAGCTCCACTCGTCGATTTAAAACCGCCTCAGGGGCATCCACCCCCAAAAGCCTCACCCGAAATCCGTCAGCACAAAGGATAGTGTCACCATCCACTATTTCACTAACCACACAATGCTGCTTGTGATAACGTTGAAAAATTAGTAGGGCCCCCAATAGGACTCCGAAAAGCAACCACAACCCCTTGGACTTTCGCTTCCCCATTCTAGTTCGCATAAGAAATATTATGTAAACTTAATTTTAGCGCCTTGCCAAAATTGAAAAGATCACGCTTAACAAAAGGCTTAGCAAAAGGCAAGTCACAATTGGGAAATAAAAGAAGAAGTTTTCTCTTTTGACAATTATATCACCTGGGAGTTTTCCTATAAAAGGAATCTTAGGCACGAATAAAAAGGCACAACCTACAAGGATTAAGATCGTTCCTAATATTAGGAAGAGTTTGCCTATTTCACCTATCGCACCCATTTTTCTCACCTCCAGCTTCTCAGTTGTTTCCAAAACCTTTCTTTTTCACTGAAAATACAACCACAGTAAGGTTGTCTATATAGACCAAGGCGTTTTGATTCCTCTATGCCTTCCTTCCAGCCTATCCTAAAATCCCTTTCTAAAAAGGGCACTTTATAAACCTCAGCCATTTTCCTACCCACTTCGATTATCTTCTCGTATTTTTGGTACTTACTGTAAAGCAACGTTGTAGTAAATGCGTCGAATCCCTTCCTTAAAGCTGTACAAGCCGTCTCTTCAAGCCTCATCCAATAACATATCTCACACCTTTGCTCTTTTTTGGAAAACACCGCCTCTAGGAACCTTTCGAGTCCATACTCATCTTCCCATATGATTTCCAAGCCGACTTTCGAGACGTACTCCTTAAGCGTCTCGCGCCGCCTTATGTATTCTAAGGCAGGATGGATGTTTGGATTATAAAAGAAACCGACTACTTCATGCCCTTCTTCTCTCAATACCTTCAAAGGGTAGATAAGGCAATTAGCACAACAGATATGAATCAAGATTCTCATTTTAGTCTTTTTCTACTTTGATGCCCTCCTCTATTGCCGCTTGAGCTGCAGCGAGTTTGGCTATGGGTACTCGCAAAGGCGAACAACTCACGTAATCCAAACCGATACGATGACAGAATTTTACAGAATGAGGCTCTCCTCCATGTTCGCCACATATCCCAAGCTTTAGATCGGTTCGCACACTACGCCCCTTTTGAGCCGCAATGGCCATAAGTTGCCCTACCCCGTTCACATCAAGTCTGGCAAAAGGATCATACTCCCAAATGGACTTTTCCAAATAAACCCTAAGGAACTTGCCTGCGTCATCTCTACTAATTCCAAACACTGTTTGAGTCAAATCGTTTGTTCCGAAGGAGAAGAATTCGGCCACTTGTGCGATCTCATCTGCCACGAGGGCTCCCCGTGGTACCTCTATCATTGTGCCTATTTTATATTGGATTGATACACCGTAGCGTTTAAAGACTTCTTGCGCCACTTTATCGATTATTTCCTTCTGATCCCTTAGTTCGTTCACGTGTCCCACTAAGGGCACCATGATCTCGGGTTTGACATCTATTCCGTCTTCCAATTTCACTTCACATGCTGCTTCAAAAATGGCGCGCGCTTGCATTTCGGTGATCTCAGGATAGGTGATGCCTAACCTACACCCCCTATGCCCCAGCATGGGGTTGGCTTCCTTTAAGGTTTCAACTTTAGTTTTAAGTTCCTCAGGGGAAATGCCTAATTTTGATGCTACTTCCTTTATTTCTTGTTCTGTATGGGGTAAAAACTCATGCAGAGGGGGATCCAGTGTCCTTATCGTTACAGGCAATCCACCCATGACCCTGAATATCTCCTTGAAGTCCTCTTTCTGCATAGGCAATAGTTCAGCTAAGGCTTCCTCACGACTTTTTCGATCGTGGGCCAGGATCATCTTTCTCATAGAATATATCCTTTCGCCCTCGAAGAACATGTGTTCGGTTCGGCAAAGGCCTATCCCTTCGGCTCCAAAGGCGAGTCCTAAAGCCGCTTGTTCAGGTCTGTCAGCGTTTACCCTTACCTTTAACCTACGCTTCTTGTCGGCCCAGCGCATGAGCTTATCAAAGATTTGATATTGCAAAGATGCCTCTGGGCTTAGTCTTTTTTCCACTAAGACCTGAAGTACCTCCGAAGGCTTTGTGGTGACTTTGCCCAAAATTACTTCACCTGTTGTGCCGTCTATTGATAAGTAATCGCCTTCCTTCACCACATGCCCGTTTACTTCCATCTGTCGTTTACCGTATTCGATCTTTAAAGCCTCACACCCAACTACGCAAACCTTACCCATTTGCCTAGCAACCAACGCAGCATGTGAGGTCATACCACCACGTGAAGTCAAAATCCCTTGGGCCACACTCATGCCCCTGATATCCTCAGGAGATGTTTCAACCCTTACTAGTAACACAGGCTCCCCTTGCTGGGCCCAAATTTCAGCATCTGAAGGGAAAAAGACCACACGCCCTGTAGCAGCTCCAGGCCCCGCTGGAAGGCCTTTTGCTACCACCCTACCCTCTTTTCTGGCTTTTTCCTTCTCATCAGGGTCAAAAATCGGACGTAGAAGTTGGTTTAATTGATCGGGCTCTATCCGTAACAAGGCCTCTTCTTCCTTCAATATCCCTTCTTCCACCATATCGACAGCAATCCTCATTGCTGCTAAACCCGTCCTTTTGCCAGATCGCGTTTGCAGTATCCATAATTTTCCTCTTTCAACAGTAAATTCTACATCTTGCATATCTTTGAAGTGGCGCTCTAACAACTTACAGTATCTCTCTAACTCCTTATATACTTCTGGCATTGCTTCTTCAAGAGAAAGCATATCTTCTCTAAGTTTCTGTTGTTTATTAATAGGCTGAGGAGTACGGATACCAGCAACAACATCTTCTCCTTGCGCATTTGGCAAATACTCTCCATACAATCTGTTTTCACCTGTTGCAGGGTCTCTAGTGAATACCACACCTGTACAAGAGTCAAATCCCATATTACCAAAAACCATTGCTTGAACGGTAACAGCGGTACCTAATTCATCGGATATATCGTTAAGTCTCCTATAAGCAATCGCGCGAGGGTTATTCCATGATCTGAAAACTGCCCCTATTGCGTTCCAGAGTTGTTCTTCTGGGTCTTGAGGGAACTCTATACCTTTTCTACGTCTGATTTCATCTTTGAAAGCAGCTATTACCTCTTTTAGGTCTTCTACAGTAAGTTCATGATCGTATTTGACTCCTTTTCTTTTCTTCATTTGTTCCATGATGGCTTCAAAAGGATCTACCTCGTCTTTTTCCTCAGGTTTAAGTCCTAGGACTACATCGCCGTACATTGCGATCAAACGTCTATAACAGTCGTAAGCGAACCTTTCATTACCCGTGAGTAAAGCAAGGCCTTCTACAGTTTGATCGTTCAATCCTAAGTTCAAAACAGTGTCCATCATACCGGGCATGCTGATAGGGGCACCTGACCTTACCGATACTAAAAGGGGATAACGGGGATCTCCAAACTTTCTACCCACCGTTTCCTCTATTTTAGACAAGGCAGCTTTTACCTCTTCTTTTAAGCCTTTAGGATAAGCTCCGCCGTTGGCGTAGTAAAAACGGCAAACCTCCGTTGTGATCGTAAAACCAGGAGGTACTGGTATTCCTAAATTAGTTAACTCTGCCAGGTTTGCACCTTTTCCGCCCAGTAGGTCCTTCATTTTTGCATTACCTTCAGCCTTCCCTTTTCCAAAGAAGTAAACTAATTTGGACATGTTTTTCCCTCCTAAGAGATGTCAATATCTCTATAAACAATCTTAACACATATGCGAATATAACCAAAATACCCTTTATGTGAAGACACGCAAACAAGCAACGAAGCGTCCTTTTTCTGTCCCTTTTAAAAACGGTACTTCATTTTTACATCTCTCTATTCTTTCCGGACAACGATGATAAAAGGCACAACCTTCAGAAATACCTTTAAAATTCATTGGTTCCTCGTTAAGAAATGGGATAGACAAACTTTTAGAGCCCAATTTCAAAACAGATGCCAGAAGCCCCTTTGTATAGGGATGAAGAGGTGATGTGAGGATTTCTCTTTTTGGCCCAAATTCAACGATTTTACCTAAATACATAACTGCGATTCGGTTCGCTATGTACTCTATTATTCCTATGTCATGAGAAATGAATAGATACGTCAATTGCATTTTTTCTTTCAGTTCTATAAACAACTTCAATATTTGAGCCTGGACAGAAACATCCAAAGCACTTAAAGGTTCATCAGCGATTATGAATTCAGGATCTAATATTATGGCTCTTGCTATAGCAATTCTCTGGCGTTGTCCTCCACTGAACTCATGGGGATATTTGTCAAGCACTTCTGGTGAAAGGCCGACTTTTTCAAGCACTTCTTCTATTTTTTCTTTACGCAATTTTTTATCGTTATAAAGGTTATGTATTTTTAAAGGTTCTTCAAGAATTTTAAGGATTTTTTTTCTAGGATTTAAGGAATCAAAAGGGTCTTGGAATATTATTTGGGTTCTTTTTCTGATAAATTTCAATTCGGGATCGCTAAGAGAAGTTAGGTTTATACCGTCGTAAATTATTATACCTTCGTCGGGCTCTTCTAATCTTAAAAGCAGTTTCGCCAATGTTGATTTGCCACAACCTGATTCGCCAACAAGTCCTAATGTTTCTCCTTTCTTGATATACAAATCCACTCCATCTATTGCACGTATTCTATCATGGATTCCCCATATACCTTTCCTAAGGATATAAGTTTTCTTTAAACCTTTAGCCTCTATCAGAATCTGCATGAAGCCAACATCTGATCTCTCTATCGTCAAGCTTTATCTTCGGTGGAACTTTTGTTTTGCATATATCCTCAGCTACTCCACATCTTGGATGAAAATAACACCCTGCGATCTTTTCAAAGGGCGAAGGTAAGCTACCGGGAATAGGTCTTAAAGGCTTTGAAGGCTCTACAGGTAAAGACTCCAATAACCCTTTTGTATATGGATGTAATGGATTTGACAAAACAACTTCTGTAGGACCGCTTTCTACTATTGTGCCCATATACATAACCGATACAAAATCAGCTATATACGAAACTAACGCCAAATTGTGTGTGATTAAAATCATAGTTAAATTTCGTTCTTTTACCAATTGATATAAAAGGTCTATAATCTGAGCTTGAATGCTAACATCAAGAGCTGTAGTGGGTTCATCGGCAATTAGCAATTTTGGCTCTCCTGCTAATGCTAATGCAATCATTACTCGTTGTTTCATCCCACCGCTTAACTGATGAGGATAACTTCTATATACAAGAATAGGGTTAGAAAAGCCTACGTTAGCCAATAATGCGAGAGCCTTTTCACAAGCTTCATTCTTTTTAAACCCATGATGAATTATTAGTGTTTCTATCAACTGTTCTCCAATACTTAAAACAGGATTTAATGCTCTTGAAGGTTCTTGAAATATCATAGAGATCTCTTTTCCTCGCATTTTTTGTAAAGTTTCTTCAGGAAGTTCCAGGAGGTTACAGCCTTCGTAAAGCACTTCTCCAAATACTTTACTGAAAGGTGGCAAAATTTTTAAAATAGATAAAGCCGTCATAGTTTTACCACATCCGGATTCGCCAACGAGGGCTAATATGCGTCCTTCCTTCACTTGGAAACTTACACCGTTCAATACTTGTAAGTAGCCCCTTGGAGTAAGGAGTTGGGTTCTAAGGTTTTTTACTTCTAACAGCGTCATCTTTTAAGTTTTGTTCCAATCCAAATTATAACTGATATAATAAGCAGTATAATAGTTAAAGTTAACATAAGCTGAATGTTTACAGGTGTCCTTTTTGTGTCTTTCTCAAATTTTTTATAAAGCACTTCAAGATTATTTGTTAAGAATATTTGTTTCTCTATCTCTTTTTTGACATCACCTAAGAGTCTGTTCATCACTTCTGATTGCCATCCGTCCTTAGAAGGAAGCAAAAGAGGTTTATAGAACTTCAAAAAATAATAAGCAATCAGGTATGCATCTGCATTTTTGATTTCGTCAAGTTTAAAATGTGAGTTATCAACTAGCCATTTAGAAAATGCAACCATATTCAAATCGACTTTTTCGCCGAAGTTTTTTGTTGACATTCTCCTTATTTCAAAAGGTTTTGAGGTAATCATCAACCTTAAGATATTCTGGGTTTCTTTGATTTCATTTTCTATATCGCTACGTCTTCTTTCCTGTAACAATTTAGAAAGGGTTAGTAAAATTTTAGTAGAAGGTGGCCATTGAAATTTCCTTCCTGTTTTAATTTGTGAAATCAAATTTGAAGCAGCTAGTTGAATGGCGACAAGCTTATAGGCTAAAAGGAAAAAGGTTTCGTCTGTAAGCTCAACGGATAAAAGGGATATCTGAGAAGGTTCATCAAAAGCCTTGGAGAGCGGGGGTACAGATCTTTCTTGGAGATTATATTCGCTAGCATGTGAAGGAATAATTTCAAGCAGATGGAAGATTATCAGACAAAACCAAAACCACATCTTCTAACCCCAGTGGACCTATCTTTCTTAAAAGCCCTTAATAATACTATCAAAAAACATAAGCAAGCAAAGGCTTGAGGAAGGGGGTAAAATTCTGATAAAAACAAATGGGGCTTCCGCTTTTTAAATTTCAGGTTGGGGGAGAAGGATATGAAACCGTTCGAAAAATGGATAGAAGAAGTGGCTTCACTTACTTGTCCCAAGGAGATCCACATTTGCGACGGTTCCGAGGAAGAAGCGGTGTGGATGATAAAAAAAGGAATGGAAGAAGAAAGAATAAATGGCAACCCCGTGTTTTATGAGTTAAATCAAAAAACATGGCCTACTGCTTATTTGCACAGAAGCCATCCCACAGATGTCGCCAGAACAGAACATCTTACATTTGTCTGTCACCCTGAGAAAGATTTAGCCGGACCCAATAATAACTGGATGGATCCTGTAGAAGCAAAGCAGATACTTACTAGGCTTAGCAAGGGATGTATGCGCGGACGAACTATGTATGTACTGCCTTATGCAATGGGTAACTTAGATTCACCTTTTTGTAAATTATGTATTCAAGTAACGGATATAAGTTATGTAGCAGTCAGTATGCGTATTATGACCCATATGGGCAAGGACGTACTCGAAAAGATAGGGAATAGGGATGACTTCGTAAAAGGTATACATTCGATTGGTGATCTAGACCCTACGCGACGATACATAATGCATTTTCCTCAGGAAAACCTTGTGTGGAGTATAGGTTCAGGTTACGGCGGAAACGCTCTGCTTGGGAAGAAATGTTTTTCCTTACGGATAGCCTCTTGGCTTGGTTTTAAGGAAGGTTGGTTAGCTGAACATATGCTTATGATTGGTGTTGAGGATCCTGAGGGTAAGATCTACTACATATGTGGGGCCTTCCCTTCTGCATGTGGAAAGACAAACCTTGCCCTCCTAGAGTCGCCTTTGGCAGGTTACAAGGTTTGGACGTTAGGTGACGACATTGCGTGGTTAAGGATAGGAGAAGATGGACGTCTTTACGCCATGAACCCTGAAACGGGCTATTTCGGTGTAGCTCCTGGTACTTCATGGAAGACCAACCCAAACATGATGCGCACGCTGAAGGCTGCTAAATTCTTCCCTACCCTTTTCACTAACGTTGCGCTTGCTCCAGATACAAACGAACCCTTTTGGGAAGGTCTAGGGGAATTTCCACAGAAGCTTCTCGACTGGCAAGGGAATCCGTGGGATCCCTCAAAGCCTTTCGCTGCTCACCCTAATTCTCGTTTTACGGTTTCCATCTTCAATACCCCTACCCTTTCTCCAGAATTTTTTAACCCAAAAGGAGTTCCAGTTTCAGCTATTATAGTCGGCGTTCGTAGAAGCGACACAATCCCCTTGGTGGTGGAGGCCTTTGATTGGAAACACGGGGTATTCTTAGGAGCTAGGATGGGTTCTGAGATAACAGCTGCTGCACAAGATTTAAAAACAGGAACAGTAAGGAGAGATCCTTTTGCAATGCTTCCTTTTTGTGGTTACAATATGGCAGATTACTTCGCTCATTGGCTAGATATTGGTAAAAAGATAAAGCATCCTCCTAAGATATTCGCTGTAAATTGGTTTAGGAAATCTCAAGATGGACGTTATTTGTGGCCTGGTTTCGGGGAAAACATCCGCATCCTCAAATGGATTATCGATAGGGTGAACGGAAAAGTAGAAGCACGTGAAACCCCTATAGGGCTAGTGCCTTACCCAAAAGACATATTAACCGAAGGTTTGGACTTAGAAGAAAAGGCTTTAGAAGAAGCACTTCGCGTAGATAAAAAAGAGTGGCAAAAAGAAGTAGAGGAGATCAAAAATTTCTTCTCACTTTTCGGTGAACGATTACCTTTTGAACTTCATGAGGAGCTTAGGAAACTGGAAGATAAAATTAAAAAATTATAACACAAAACTTTATAAAGCAGATTTCATGGCCTTCACAGGACATAAACGAACGCATTGCTCACATGCTACACAGTTTTCCGGTTCAAAAGTAACGACCATATCAGGAGGTTTAACTTTTAAGGCACTTGTAGGGCATACTGCAATACATGCACCGCAATGAACACAGCTGTTATCATCTCTCATAATGTCATGTTCGATTGGTTCAACAATAACACCTTTTGAAAGAAGGTATTGAACGCCTTCATGAAAGTTTTCCTCAGTCCCAGCGAGTTCTAAAACCATTAATCCTTCTTGTTTTGGAAGTATTATAGCTTTTAATATATTAAATTCTAGGTTAAAATCACTAGCAAGTCTATAAACGATTGGCTTATTCCATGTTTGTGAAGTAAAACGAAGGACTATCTTTTTTTTGTATAGCATTTATAGTACCTCCAATTTATAATTTCCCCATATCCCTATTTTGTCATTCATGATAATTAAAATTCCCTTAATGCCTTCTATGTTTTTCCCATATGAAATTGCTGCCTTTATATCTCGATCTTCTCTCACTTTGTTTCCCAAAGCGGTTGCCACTGCATCTGCAAGGGCACAAGATGAAGAAATGACACAAACCGCGTCTGCCTTCCCAAAACTTATCGAATGTCCTACTGTTCCTGAGGAAGTACACACTCCGACAGTTTCCCCTGGGGGGATTTCGATGGCTAACCGCATGCTTAACGGGGAAGAGCCCGCAAAAACCGCCACGCGCCTCTTTTTCAAAGTTTTTATAAATATATCGCCTCCGTTCTCGATTATGAATTCTTCGGAAAGCTCGGATAACCTTTTACCCACCATTTCGTTCAAAGCGCCTGCTACAGAAGCCATAGGCCCTACTTGTGCCCTTTGAGCTGTTTCCATCATCAACCGGATCAGTGGAGGAGCACATTCGTCAATTGGCAGGGGGGTAAGAGAAGTAAGAAAATGAGGATTCTCACAAATATAGTCTTCCAATTGTTTTCTTAAGTCTAAAACAATTTCAAAAACCTCATTATAAAAATTATCAGAAGCCGCTATCCATAAATCTGTTTCCTTTACACGCACTTCAAATGTGTAAAGGTCTTTTGGTGCCATTACATTGCGATAATGCCTTACTTGCATTTTAATTTTTTCGCTATGTAAGGTACTAACCCGCCTTCTTCAATTAGATCAAGCATAAATTTAGGTAGTGGTTTGACTTTAAGGGTAATTTTTTTTGTCATATTTTCAATTATTCCGTTTTTAACATCCACTGATAAAACATCTCCCTCATTTACATTAAATACTGCTTCTGGACATTCTAAAAGCACAAGACCTACGTTAAAAGCATTACGATAAAATATCCTTGAAAAACTGCTGGCTATGACACATGGTATACCCAGTGCTTTAATGGCTATAGGAGCATGTTCTCGAGATGAACCGCATCCAAAGTTTTTACCTGCCACTATTATATCACCTTTGTTTACCTCTTTTGAAAAGTTAGGTCTTATTGGCTCCATACAATGCCTGGCAAGCGAATCTGGATCAGTGGTATTAAGATACCTTGCAGGTATTATGATATCTGTGTCTATATCATCGCCAAATTTCCAAGCCTTCCCCAAAAACTTCATTTTTTTTCCTCCCTTTAAGGTTTTAATAGATAAAGTAACTCTTTAAGGTTAAGGATGCTCTTATCGTTTAGCCTATTGTGACGTGATATTAGTAAAGTGTTCATTCCTATAGAAGATGGTATTATGTGATCGAATTTCTTATGATCACCCACATGTATTACCTCATCAGCATCTACATTAAAAATACGACATATTTCTTTAAATACGCCCGGTGATTTTGCTTCTCCCAAATCGCTTACAGTGGATATTATTCGAGAAAAGTAAGTTTTAATTCCTGCTTCTTCTATTTCAATTTCTAAAAATTCACGAGAAGCGTTAGATAGAAGCACAAGTTTGAATTTTGAAGCCAACTGCTTTAGCACATTTTGTGTTTCGGGATAGGGTTTAACTAAATGCTTGTGCTTTAGAAGGAGTTCCCTTGGAGATCCTGGAATGCCGAGCTCTTTGAACCAGAAATCCAATTTATACCATCTTACGTCTTCTTCTCCGATTTGGTTATACATATTGATCAAGATTTTTTGGGCTATCTCTTGTGAAACACCTTCGGTTTGGGACAGGAGCTTGCTCATCCCGTGAAACCATACGGCATCAGCAAAGGAGAAATCTACCAGAGTACCATCTAAGTCAAAACTGATCACTCTGATCCTTTTAGGAAACCGCGACATGGGGACACCGCAGAGGAGGTACTTCCATTTTGGTTATAAAAACTTAAACCACTTGGCCTATAACCTTCAAGATCCAGTGTAATGTACTTGTAACCCACCTCTTTAAGGACTTTTGATATTTCTTTTCTTTTATTAAGCACAAAAAGAAAAGATTCAGGATGGACTTCTATACGCACAACATCTCCATGTTCTCTTATCCTGAAAAAGGGCAAACCGAATTCTTTTAAAGCCTTTTCTGCTTTTCCCACCCTAGTGAGGACCTCAATCGTCAATTTTGTGCCAAACGGGATCCTAGTGGCCAAACAGGCAGAGGACGTTTTATTCCAGTTTTGGAGTCCTTTGTATCTTGCAAGTTCTCTGATCTCCTCTTTGGTAAAACCTACTTCGATTAAAGGACTTCTTATGCCAAGTTCTTTCAAAGCTTTCAGTCCGGGCCTATAATCTGATAAATCATCATAATTAGATCCTTCCAACAACCATTTGTAGTTTTTTGCTCTAGTTGTTTCTTTCAATTTTGAAAAGCGGACCAATTTACACCAATAGCATCTATCAGGATTATTTTCCTTGATGTTTTCATGTTCAAGTTCATTTAATTCAATTATTTCCCAATTTACATTAAGGTTTTTCGCTATATTTTCAGCCTCCTGGATTTCATCTTTAAGGTGTAAAGGAGAAGAAATTGTTATTGCTAATACGTTTTGGTTGCCTAAAGTGTCAAGAGCCACTTTCAATAAAAAACTACTATCTACACCTCCAGAAAAAGCGATAGCAACCTTTTTCATTCCTTTAAGGAGTAGGTAAAGCCTTTTTAGTTTTTCTTCTGCTTCCATTTTGACATCCAGGAACCATGGTTTATAGTCTACGAAGATTATTATATACTATTTCTTTGCCATGAAGATAGCCGTTGCGTTAAGTGGGGGTGTTGACAGCTTTGTATGTGCACTTTTGCTTAAGCTAAAGGGGTATGAGGTATTCGGCCTCTATATGCAATTGAGTGAATTTCATCAAGCTGAACAAGCCCAAAAGGCAGCAGAATTATTGGGCATTCCCCTTATAGTTTTGGATTACAGAGAAGAGTTTACAAGATTGATAATCGAGCCCTTTTTATCGGCTTACCTTGTGGGTAGAACTCCCAATCCATGTGTTATGTGCAATGAGTTAATTAAATTTGATATATTAAAAAATAAAGCTTTAGAAATGGGAGCAGAGTTTTTTGCCACAGGGCATTATGTAAGATTAAAAAACGACAAAGGTATGAATGTAATTCTGAGAGCAGTTGATAGTAACAAAGATCAGTCTTATTTTCTTCATAGATTAGGGCAAAAGCATTTGGAAGGCGTTATTTTTCCGTTGGGCAATTTGGAGAAAGAAGAAGTTTATAAAATAGCTCAAGAATATGGATTCAAAGCAGTAAAGAGCCGTGATGTTTGTTTTATAAAAGGCAATTATAGAGATTTTATAAAGATGCATGTTGACGACAGTAAAGTAAAGAAGGGTCCTATAATAGATCTTAAAGGTAATATCCTTGGGTGGCACGAAGGCGTTCATTTGTTCACAGTAGGGCAAAGGCATGGATTAGGTATAAAAGCCCCAAAGGCCTATTACGTGGTGAAAATAATCGATGACAAGGTTGTTGTAGGAGATGAAAAAGACCTGTTAGCCAAAAAGGTCATGGCAACTCAAGTTAACTGGATAAGAGGATATCCACCTGCAAAAATTTTCTGGGCCGAAGGACAAATCAGATATAGACAAAAGGCGTCTCCATGTAAAGTAGAAGTTAGAGGGGAAGAAATCTTTTGTGAATTTTTAACACCTCAAAAAGCTATAACACCAGGTCAAGCTTTAGTGCTCTATGCAGGCTGTGAACTTTTAGGTGGAGGATGGATAAGCGACAGCTTGTGAATTATTTTTTTACGTATTCTGCTGCATTTTCACCAGCAATGCGTCCTGAGTTAACAGCAAACCCCATGGTATTTCCAGGAAGTATAAACACATAAGTATCAGCATTAATTGTATTAGCATCTGTTCCTGCAGCGTACAATCCTTTTATCAATTGATTGTCTTTGTCAACCACTTCGCACTTATAGTTGATACTTATTCCCCCTAAACTTCCATATCCGCCTAAAGCTAACTTGCCTGCGTAAAATTTCGGTTTCTTAATAGGTCTTAGGTAACGTGTGTTTTTATTAAAATCTGGGTCAAAACCTTTTTCACAATAATAATTGTACTTTTCCAATTGTTCTTTTAAACCATCCATGTCTATGCCGGTTTTCTCTGCTAACTCTTCTATAGAATCGCAAATAAATATTACGTCTTTTATTCCTCTTTTAAAGCAGTTTTCGATTAAAATTTCAAAGTTATTCAATTTAAAAAATGGAAAAGGTACATGAATAAAATCAAATCCTACATTTTCCATATGCTGTTTTATGTTTTCGTCAAATATCATATAGGCTATTTTATTGGGCTGATTGAATATAGCATTGGCTACAAAAGTGGAATTGAAAATAATCCCCTCGTTTATGAATCGTTGACCTTTTAAATTTACGAGTAAATGTGGTTGTCGAAAAGCCTCGGCTAATTGAGGATGTACTTCCCCTGGCATTATGTAGATCAATTGCATAGTAATTTTTGTAGGTTTTGCACCTATTTCCCATGCCATGCGGATGCCATCTCCGTCTATACCCGCTACCCTGAAGGAAAATAGGTCTTTGCCCCATTCCAAGCCAGTATGTTGTTTGATCATATGGGGATTATTACCGCATCCTCCTGTAGCGATTATCACTGCTTTAGCCTTTACCATTATTTCGCCGTCTTGATTTTCAGCCACACATCCTGTGATTTTATCCTTTTCTTTTACAAGACGTTTAACAGGCGTGTTAAAGTAAAATTGCACTCCGAGCTTTTTCGCATAAAGGGTCATCTTTTTAAACATATTCGCAGCACAGCCAGGTCCTCCACCAGGTTTTACTATATGCCAAGTTGGCCACCCTCCCGGGAAATATGCCATTGGTTCGAGGAATTCAACTCCCATACTTTCAAGCCATTCTATTGTATCCGCAGACTTTTCTATGTAGGTTCTGACTAAAAGGGCATCAACACGCCAGTGGGTAAATTCCATAAACACTCTAAAAGCGTCTTCTTTAGAAGGTCCCATTTGACGTAATTTCTGATGTCTGCTTTCAACGGCAAATAACCCCATTCCCATATTTCCAGTTCCGCCAGTAGTTTTACCTTTTTCAAATACAGACACCTGAACCCCTTTTTCAGCAGCTGCAATGGCAGCACTTAGCCCTGCTGCACCAGCTCCAATTACTGCTACATCAGTTTCAATCGTACGCATCTTTTTCCTCTTTTAATATTCAGCCCAAAATTTGATATTTGGGATACGTAACCTACTATCACATTGCAAACACCGACTAGCTTCCCTTTTAACTTCCTCTTCAGATGTTTCTTCTTTGATATCTACCCTGGGAAGGTTTGCAAATTCTGGAATTTTTGCAAAAACAAATTTAGGTACCCTTTCTATATCCTTAAAGGGTATTTTTATTCCTAAATACTTGGCTATTGCGTAAGCAGCTTTTCTACCTTGACCGCAAGCATCTGATACACTTCTCATGCCATATACGACATCTCCACACGCAAAGACTCCCTCTTTTGATGTAAGGAAAGTA